>JAALOO010000575.1_pt1 | contig 31519 bp, 22 predicted proteins | sample 7257641 | NCBI WGS metagenome assembly JAALOO01 (sample SAMN14085613, study PRJNA598686) | mite metagenome | biome: ENVO:01001000; feature: ENVO:01001002; material: ENVO:01001226; isolation source: single female mite from University of Michigan culture on fish food culture... ...
GGTGAAAGAAAATCAATATCCCCGTGAAGGCTAAAATCACGCAGAGTATCAAAGAATAGAAACCATAGACATTGTGCAGGTCGTAATTCAGTCTCTTAAATTTGGCTTTCCATTTGACCGTAAAACTTGCTTGCCTGGTACGCTTAGTCCAGCGTGCTGGCCACCAAAGAACAAGACCTGTGATACAGCTTATCAAGAATATTATCGTACAAATAACAACGATCCAGCCACCGACTACCCCAGCCGACATGTCAGCATGTAAATGGGCCGTCACATAGAAAAAATAGATTGCACGATCTTCTTTAAGAACCTCACCCGTATACTGATCTACGTAGATATGCGATAGATAATTTGCTACGGTATCAAAAGCACGCACCCGGATGGAGCGCTCGGGATCTTTAAAAAATACAAGTTCAGAATTCTCTATGTTTGGGTTATATGCCAGAATGTTTTCGTGAAGCGTTTTGTAGTCGATCTTTTTGATTAAAACCTGACGTACATATTTGGCATCCCCAGCGGTTAGATCCATTATCTCATCACCGTATACAATTATGGTACCTGTTAGGCATACAAAAATGACGACTACACCAGATAGCAGGCTGGGCCATAGGTGTAACCAGGAAACCAGTTTCATCAACCAATTTTTTCGCTTTTTGCGTGCCGGACTATCTGCTAGCGATCCGGCATTTCTCGGTCTCATTTTTGGAGTATATGTGCTCATTATTGAAAGTAAACTAAGTGTTGCGGACACGAATTTACGCCAGGCAACTATTAATAAATGGCATGCGAATTCCCTAGAATTTGAATGCGAGATTAGCTAAAAACTCAAAAGGCTTCTGTGGTTTAGCCCCATAATCCCAGTATCTCTCATTGGTAATATTGTTGAGCGTTAAACCTATTCTATATTTTGGTTGATCATAAAATGCCGTTGCATTTGCGACCGTGTACGCCGGCACGTAGAAGGTCGATCCTGCTAAGGTTACCTTATCGACGTATTTTAACCCGGCCCCCACACCCATACCTTTATAACTACCATCCAGCACTTTGTAACTAGTCCAGAAATTCGCCGTATGCTCTGCTGTCCATTCTGGTCTTGTACCAATGAGCTCAGGTTCTGCCTCGATATATTTACTATCATTATATAGGTATCCAAGAATGATATTCCATCCTTTTGCAGGGTTGGCGATAAAATCCACTTCGATCCCTTTACTGTTAAATTTTCCGTCCTGTATGTACGCGTATCCACCTAGATCCCGTTGTCTATTACTTACGGTAATGTCGTAGTAGGAAACAGTTGCATTAACCCGCTTATTTAGAAGTTCAAGCTTCACTCCTGCTTCAAATTGATTGGCCTGTTCAGGTTTAAATTCTATAATTTCTGGATTTTTCCCCGCATTGAAATCTTGCATGTTTTCATACCCTAAGGCCGAGGGTAGGTTCGTGAAACTATTTGAATAATTTGTATAGATAGACACCTGGTCTTTAATGGGCTGGTATACTAGGCCGAATTTTGGAGAAACATTTACCTGGTCATAACCTTCTGTCTCTGAATACGATTCCGTAGGGTCCGCGGCCGTACCGGGGTTGTAAGAGGTACTTGGTTTCTCTGAATAGCTATTTAACCTAGCGCTCAACATGACAAACAGCCGGTCGCTGATATTCGTTACATTAGAGAAATAACCACTTATGGTAGAAAATTTTGTAATATCTAATGCGGACCCAATGCTTTGTTCAGCTCTGGTTTTGTCAACTTGAGCAAGCGTCATGGGCTTCCAATATTCCGCGTTTATATCAATGACATCGTAGGTGGTGTTCCAAGGTTCTTGCGCTAATGATTTTGAGGTATTGTAACTTAATTCTCCACCAATAACTATTTGATTCTTCAGTTTGCCCAGCAGGTAGCTCCCATTAAAGTTCTGCTGCAAGGTGCTGTACGTTAATGTGAAGCTATCAAAATTAACATAGGATCTCCTTATTTGCTCGTCATTCAGTACAACAGGAACGATAAAAACCGAGTTTTTATCCCCACTTTGATTGAATAAATAGGAGGTGCGAGAAGTCCAATTTTCAGATAGCTTATGTTCAACCTCGGCATTAATGGTGACATTACTTCTGCCGGTAGTGATGTCATCTGAATAAAACGCTCTGTCGTATGGCAGAGGTACTTCGTCCATTGATTTGTATTTTGTAAAATTCTGCGTGTTTCGTAAAAAAGCTGAAACAGGTTTGTTTGACTGTAATACCTCGGCATCAAAGCGAACATTGGTTTTGCTATTAGCCTTAAAGAGTAACGATGTGGCAAAGCCCATACTAGTTATTTTACCCGCATCTTGAAAACCATTTTCCGTAGACCCTAAAACATTAAAACGTGCGAGAGCAGTACGGTCGTTGTTTAATGGTGTGTTTACATCAGCCGTCAGGCGGTTCATCCCCCAGGAACCGGTGGTATAGGATACCTCTCCTCGGAAGGATTCAAAAGGTTTTTTGGTTACATTATTGACCACACCACCATAGCTAGTAGACTGACTGCCAAACAAAGTTGCAGAAGGCCCTTTGAGAATTTCAATTTTCTCGAGCGAAAAAATTTCGCTCGCAATCCGGGTATCGATCGGCAAACCATTTCTATTGATACGCCAAGCAGAAAATCCCCTTAGGTAGATATCGTTTCCACTATCGTTTATGCCTGTCATCACGAGTGTACCTGCGGCCTGACTCAAAGCTGAATTATAGTTTACGGCACCAAGCTCCTGAAATAATTCCTTGGTTACCACAGTATAAGCTTGTGGATTAGCCATATTTGCTAGCGGCATACGGGCGATATCGTCTGTTTCTTTTCTAGCGAATTTATTGGTTTGGATATCCGACACGATGACCTCGCGAAGCTGATTGGATTTAGATTGTACAACGATGGTCTGGAGTGTGGTTTTTTCATTAGCCACTATACGAACACGCTCTTCATGGACGGTATAATTGGCATAGGTTATACTCAAGGAGTATGTTCCTTCTGGGGCCTGCAAAACGAAGTATCCATCTTCATCCACCCTCGTGGCATATCTTGTATTTTGAAATTTTACTGTTGCGTAGGCTAATGGTTTATCATCGCTAGTTTTCACTTGTCCGGATATTTTTCCCCCTTGCTGAGAAAACCCAAAAAGAGGCAAGCATATCATAAAAATGATTATCGAGGCAACTACTCTTTGTCGTGTAAAAGTATTTGTCATGTTTTTATTTAGATTAAGTATAAATAACTGCGCAAAGGTATTATATTTGTTACCTCGAGAATTACAAATGGAGGATAATTACTATCAAATAAAGGATAAACTACCTTGTTTATCGATGGCAGAGTTTTATAAAAAATCAACTTTAGCGGATCTGTTTGGCACAAACGCCCAAATAATAACGAGGGGATACCAGTCTTTAGAGATTGACAACCCTTATGTCAAAGGCCAATTATTATATGCCCAGTACGATGGTTTTACGGTTTGTTACCAGAACTGGGAGGTAACAAGCCCTTTTAAACTTCAGGTTGACTATGCCGGTAAACGGATGCTGAAATTACAACTAGAAATGGAAGGCGGCTCTCATTTTGAAGCCGATCACCGTCAGACGTCCATTCATATTCCGGCATATCACCATCAGTTTATCGCTTTCGATGAGCTCAGCGGTGAGTTGACATATACAAGTCCACGAAGATGTGTTGACATTCACCTAGATTTAGCATTTTTAAAAACTTTGCTCGCCTCACAGGGTGTTTCTGCGAAAACTGTTGATCAGCTATTCAATGATAGCAAGTACAAATTGTTCCAACAGGCTATTCCGATTTCCATGGAGCAACTGAGCTTATTAGAGGATTTAATCCAACACCCCTATCTGGGCGAGTTTGCCCGGGATTACATTCGCAGTAAGACAATAGAACTGATCTTAACGGTTTTTAACTGGGTTGGTGATAGCCTGCCGCATTTGGGGCGAAAAGAATCAGACCTAAAAATTTTACAACAGGTAAAACTGTACATTGATGGACATTATGAGAACACCTTTCGTATGGAAGATCTATGCCGAATGTTTGGCATTAATGCTTTCAAATTAAAGAAGGGCTTTAAAGAGGTTTTTGGATGTCCAGTATTTGTTTATGTACGTACTAAACGGTTACAGAAAGCCTATGCGCTGGTTACAGAATCCTGTTTACCATTGAAAGAAATAGCTTTCCTTTCTGGCTATAAATACGCTCATCATTTTACGCAAGCATTTTACGCGCAATATGGCGTACTGCCAAGCGCCTTGCGACAAAAGCGTGAAGATTTTGGCATTCAAAGTACGAGTGGGTACACCCTGAAAAGGACATGCTGACATTCACATCGAAACTATATGAATGTTCCTATCTTTAAATAGTTTACTAACTTACGGAGAAATTATACTTTTTTGCTCATGATCACTTATAACACGGCAGCGCTGCTCTTTCCAGCTATCAGTCTTATTATGCTCGCATATACGAACAGGTTTCTGGCCCTAGCGGCTTTGGTGCGAAGTCTTCACGCGAAATACTTGGAGCACAACAAGAGGGGTGTATTGGAGGGTCAAATTGGCAATCTTCGTTTCCGACTTAAATTATTGAGACATATGCAGGGGCTTGGAATTTTGAGCTTTATAGCTTGTATTTTATGCATGTATGGGATCTATGCCGAAAATATGATTTTTGCCGAAATCTCTTTCGCCACCAGTCTTATCTTTTTTACCTTGTCCTTAATTATCTCCTTTATTGAAGTCCAGTTAAGCAACAAAGCCCTAGAACTTGAATTAGGTGATATGGAGGGGGCTTCAGAGGCCTCAGTGAGTCAATATATCAAGAAAACACTAGACCTTCGCTCAGACCGTACTCGAAAAGACAGCAAAAAAGAGTAATCTTTTTTGACAACTAGAAACCTTACACTTTCGATCATTATTAATATGTAAAGTTATGCCTGCACGCAAGGGATTTAGATCTGTTTAAAAAAGTTCGTAACTTTTTAATAGAAAAAGTGGGGATCAATACGCTTAAAATACCCATGTTTTTCCTACAAGATAAAAAAAGAGAAGTTCTAATAGAATTGGATGAACTATTGGAAGTAGTATCCCCATTACCAGAAAGTAACCATTTTGAATCCTCCTAAATTTGTCTTATAATTGCGCATTATTTAATCTAATTCTAGATAACAAACTGAATAATGTTTTGTAACTTGAAATATTGGGGATTAAAAAACTGTTCATGGGCAATCGTACCTCTTTTAATGCTCAGCGTAACAAATTTAGCAGCCCAATCTCCCGCCGACACCAGTGCCAGGGATACTATTAAACACGTAAATGTAGACGAAGTTGAGGTAACAGGCAAAACTGCGATCAGAAAAGCTAAGGAACAAGCCTTTAACGTGAACGTCATAGATGCCAAGCAGTTGTATAACTCCTCGGTTGATATAAATCAAGCATTGAATCGAACCACTGGCGTACGCGTACGTGAAGATGGTGGGTTAGGATCAACATTTAATTTTTCTTTAAACGGATTTAGCGGTAGACAGGTGAAATTTTTTCTTGACGGCTTACCCATGGATAATTTTGGTTCCTCGCTAACATTAAATAATTTTCCTGCCGCGATGGCTGACCGGATTGAAATATATAAAGGTGTCCTACCGGTGAGCCTTGGTGCGGATGCCCTTGGAGGCGCGGTTAATATCGTTACCCGCCCTGATGCAAACTATCTTGATGTCTCTTATGGTTATGGTTCATTCAACACCCATAAAGCCAGCGCCAACGGAGCTTTTACCGATTCTGTAACCGGATTTACCGTTCGGGCAAACGCGTTCTATAACTATTCGGATAACAACTATAAAATTACCGTAAAACCCATTGATTTAATTTCAGGCAAATATAAGCCTGAGCAGCAGGTCGAGCGGTTTCATGACAACTACCGCTCAATTGGCGCCCAAGTAGATGTAGGTATCACCGGAAAGTCTTATGCCGATCACTTACTTTTTGGAGCGATTGTATCGGGCAACGATAAAGATATTCAGACCGGCGTCACTATGGAACAGGTTTTTGGGGGACGTACATCTCAAAGTAATTCCATTATCCCAACCTTAAAATATAAAAAATCGGACCTACTTCTGGAAGGATTAGATTTCACCTTTTATAGCGCTTATAATATAACGACCAATAATTTCATCGATACCACGAGGTTACGTTATAACTGGCTACAGGAAACCATTCCCACGTCAACGGCTGAGCTTTCACGCACACAACTCAAAAATAAAGACAACGAATTGCTGACCTCGGCGAATCTGGCCTACAGCCTGAACAATAATCACGCGGTCTCATTAAACTACGCACTAACGGATTTCCAGCGGAAATCGAGTGATGTCGAAAATCCTGACAATCCTACATTCCTAATGCCTCAAGGCCTTCGTAAACAAACACTAGGTTTGGCTTGGCAAGCTACGTATGATAAGTTCACCTCGACAGTGTTTGGAAAGTTGTATGATCTTCATGCTGAATCCTTTGAAAATGTCTCTACAAATACGGTGGCTGAATACGAAGAGACTGAAATGAATCGAACCCATTACGGCTATGGAGTTGCCGCTGCCTATTTTATTTTGCCTCGTCTGCAGGCAAAAGCCTCTTACGAACATACTTACCGTCTGCCCGAGGCGACAGAATTACTGGGTGATGGTTTGTACGTGCGCCGTAATGCAAACCTTCGTCCCGAGAAAAGTGACAATCTGAATCTGGGCGCACTATACACGGTTATGGCCGACGGACCGCATCAACTAAATTTAGAAGGAAACTTTATCTTTCGTAATGCAGAGGATTACATTAGACAAGACCAACAACAAATACAACCCATCGACAGACAATATATAAATGTGGGCAATGTACGGACCACGGGTGCCGAGGCTGAGATAAGCTATGTATGGAACAACATGCTATTTGCGAGCGTGAATGCTACCTACCAGGATATCAACGACCGTACAAAATTCCTTATCAGTGAAAACCTTAATGGCGTCAAACCAATCCCGAATCTGAACTACGGCTTCCGTATACCCAATATGCCTTATCTTTTCGGAAATGCAAACTTAGGCGCACGGCTATACCCTGGCCGAAATAAAGAAAACGCATTGAATCTGAATTACGGCCTCAACTACGTCGAAAAATATTATTTGACACCTAATCATATTGGCAACAATAATCAGGATGTGATTCCCCGTCAACTATCGCACGATATATTCGCTGACTATTCCTTTAGCAGCGGAAAATATGTGGTGGCTTTAGAATGTAGAAATGTGGCCAATGGCAAGTTATATGATAACTATTTACTGCAAAAGCCAGGACGTTCCTTTTTTATTAAACTTCGATACTTTATAACAAAATAATTTCCCCTATTAGATAAAATACAGTGATGAATACTTTAAAACTAAAACAAATTTTCAGCGGCAGTTTATTCGCCGCATTAGCGATAAGCCTAGCTTCTTGTAGTAATGATAACGATTCGCCAGCACCTATTAGCGGCGACAAAATTTATTCATTAGGCTTGGGTGTTGTCACGGAAGGAACTACAAATTATGTGCTACACACCAACGATATAATGAGTGGTAAACTTTCGCTCATTAACAATGGTCTTTTACAAGACGGTTACCGCGATTATTTAAATATCGGTAGTTATTTCTTTAGCATTGGTGGGTTAGGTCTGACAGACGTAAACACGTATTATTTAGATGCCTCCAACCAAGTGGCACTAAAAACGGGATTGAACCTCAATAATAGACCTGTTGATGCGCAAGATGTAGATGGTACTGGAAAAACAATGCTGGCTGTAACGCTTCCTGCAAACCCAACGGACGGAACAGACATGTCATTTTTGACAATTGATGTAGCTTCCAACTCTATAACACGTACGGAGAAAATTGCGGTTAATAAAGAAAATTTTCCTCTGATTGGTGAAGAGTGGATGCTACACTCGGGGATCGCTGTTCGTGGTAACCAAGCTTTTCAGACATTAGTTCCTTTCGATGCAGTAGGTTGGAAAACCTCAAAAACCGATAAGGCTTACGTAGCTGTTTATAGTTATCCAGAATTCGAACTAGAGAAAATAATTGAAGACGATCGTAGCGGGCCTGCTGGTGCATTTGCTACTCGGTCAGGGATTTTCGCGACAGAGTCTGGTGATATCTATACGATATCACACTCGGGGTATGGTTATACGCAAAGAACAAAAGAACCAGCTGTTTTAAAGATTGCTTCGGGGTCATCTGAGTTTGACCAAGACTATTTTTTCAATACTGCAGAGGCAGACAACGGGGGTCGAATTGTACATGCCATCTATGTGGGTAATAACAAACTTTTTGCAACCGTTAGTACAGGTACTCAGGCAACTCAGTGGGCAGACGACAATTTGAAGTTTGCTATCGTTGATCTAGCCGAACAGACAATTACTACAGTGAAGGGATCACCTACTTTTAGCGGGAATGGTGGTCGGAGTTTTCCGGCCTTACACAGAGATGGCAAGGTTTATTCCCCAGCTTCTGTGAACGGTATTATTAATATCTACGAAATTGATATTGCGCAAGCAACCTTACGTAAAGGAGCAGAAGTTGAAGCTTCGTTCGTCGGTGGCCTTGGACAAATAAAATAAAAGTATAAATAAGCAATTAATACAATCCGATGACTTTCATTAAGAAGGACATCGGATTATTCATTGGTATGAGCGGTAAGATTAAAAAAAAGCATAAAAGTTTATTCAGACAAATCAGCGATTGGTTACACCTTTGGTTGGGGCTTAGTTCAGGAGCAATCGTGTTCATTGTAAGCATTACGGGCTGCTTTTACGCCTTTCAGCAGGAAATTAAAGATGCGCTGGAGCCATGGCGATTTGTCCAGGTGCAGCCAGGAGGTTTTGTGCCACCAAGTCAACTTTTAGACACCGCCTCTAAATATATGCCTGATGTGCTCCCAACGGGATTGACTTACAGTAATGACCAAGGTGCTGCAGCGATCGGTTATTCGGGCATGGAAAATGGGAAACGTACATTCTCGGTGATATTTATGGATCCGTACACCGGCAATTTTTTAAAAAAGCAACAAACCATTGGAACAGGAGAGTTTGATTTCTTCCGGTTTATCATCGACGGACATAGAGCACTTTGGCTTCCCTATGAAATAGGTCGACCCATTGTAGGGGCAGCAACACTCATTTTTTTAGTACTGCTAATTACGGGAATGATCATGTGGTGGCCAAAAAAATGGAACCGTTCCTCACGAAACAAAAGTTTTAAAATAAAATGGAGCGGCCGTTTTAAAAGAGTCAACTATGATCTACACAACGTGCTAGGCTTTTACACTTTGCTGTTTTCCCTTGCTTTAGCTGTGACCGGCCTCGTGTGGAGCTTTACTTGGTTTGACAAGGCTTTATATTTCGTTGCCTCGATGGGCGAGCACAAACAGGAACATCACCACCCTCATTCGGATCTTTCGCAGAAAGACCTTGTATGGCAAAATGCAATGACACCGCTTGATAGCGCGTGGTACGCTACTATAAAACAAGTGGATAAAATCGGTGGAATGTATATGACCCCCATATTGAAGGACGAGGATGATTCATATGAGATCCTGATCTATCACAACGACGGCTCCTATTATAACCAAAGCGCTTATTTCTATGATCGTTATACCCTTGCCCCTCTTGAGATGGATGGCAGTAAGTATAATGAATCAAAATTTGCAGACAGATTAACGATGATGAACTACGATATCCACGTTGGTTCCATTTTTGGTTTTCCGGGAAAAGTATTCGCTTTCTTAATTAGTCTCATCTGTGCCAGTTTACCAATAACAGGATTCTTGGTTTGGTGGAATAAACGAAAAAAACAAAATTGTAAGTAGAACCTATTCATCTTTAACAAACTAATTCGGAACTCGATCTTCTTTCTGCAATATAGTTATATTTAGTCTCGGTCGTCAAATATCCGTCGATAATCCACGCATGCCCACCTGTGTAACCGACGACTATACCTAAAAAACAATGAAAATTCATAAATTAATAACATAATTAATATTGTTGATAATGGCATCATGCGCTACAAACAAATTTACAATTCAAGCAGCCAATTAAAAACGTTTAGGTGCTTTATGCCCCCTCGGTCTTGTGTATAGGAGTCGGTAGTCAGCAAATACTTCGGATAGTTGTCGCTAATTTTCTCCAATGAACCAAATTCACGTTCTACGGTCTTTTCATTTGACTGCTCCCACGCCACCTGATAATATTCTATATCGCCTGTGGGGGTTTTGCAGACAAAATCTACTTCGGCATTTCGGGCTGTGCCTGTCCAGATTTTATTACCTCTGCGTAACAGCTCCAAATAAACAATATTTTCTAAAATATGTCCTCTATCGGTAGTACGTTCCTTACCAGTTAAAACATTGAGCAAACCAGCATCAACCAAATAGTATTTTTCTTGTGTGGCTAATTGTTTCTTCCCTTTTATATCAAAACGGTTTACTTTATAAAACACAAAACTTGCCGTCAAATACTCTAGATACTTCTCCACAGTTGTGTTGTGTGTATTCTGTCCGTCCTGCTTAAGGGTTTTAGCAATATTGCCAGGCGAGAGCGGGTTTCCGATATTGGAAGCCACGAATTTAACAATGTTTCCAAAAGCTCGTTTGTCGTTAATTTGATGACGTTGGGTAATGTCTTTTTCGACAATGGTGGTGTAAATGGCTTCCAGATATTCGTAGATGATATCATAACCACTCTCACGCAATTCAACCCCTTTAGGCAGAGATGTTTCGTTTATGTAATCAAAGAAAAGAGCTTCGTAATTAAGGTATTTATTAGATGTATCAATATCTCGTGCCGTTAAATATTCTTTGAATGAAAAGGGTAAAATAGAAATTTCTATGTATCGTCCGCTTAATAAAGTTGCCAGTTCGCCCGACAATAAAAAGGCATTTGACCCCGTGATGTAAACGTCCATATTCGGTTTCACAAACAAACCGTCCACCAAACGCTCAAACTCGTTTACGTTTTGGATTTCGTCCAAAAAAACATAGCTTGGTTTTGATAAATCTAAAGTCCCGATAATATGTCCGTACAAACCATCTAAGTCGTTGAGAAATTTACGCAGTTCAAAATCTTCAAAGTTTAGAAATACGATTTGACTGGCAGGTACCCCCATCTCTACCAAGGTTTCTCGATAAAGTTCAAACAAGGTACTTTTTCCGCTTCTGCGTAATCCACTAACTACTTTGATAAGATCTTTATCTCTATAAGCCAATAATTTCGACAGGTACTCTTTGCGGTTTGTGTAATTTCTCATATTGTAAAGGTATTCAATAAATCATTAAAACTTACAACAATTACAAGTTTTAATGATTTTATTAGCTTTAGAGTGTTAACAACCTTAAATCTAGTCGCTATTAAAACGCGCATAAAACGCAGGTTTTAATAATTATATAATCCTAAAGTAATCCCGCTCGCGTAATACGCGTGATACCAATATCAGAAAGATGGTTTTCGGGCCGGGCTGGATAACTAGGGAAATATCTCCATTTATTTTGAGTATTCTCCAGAGATAAGACGAGCCGTTTACACGACTAACGCAATTGAAGCTATGCTTAGGCAGATCAGGAAAATCACTAAAAGTACGGGAGATTTTACTTCTGATCAGGCTCTGTTAAAGCTCATTTACCTGGTTATTCAGGATATTACAAAAAAAAATGGACAATGCATATTCATAATTGGGGATAGGATTAAAGCCTTCAGCGGTTCTATTTAGGAATCGGATTCGAGGCTTACAGCCTCTTAAATCCCATACCTAAATAGAACGAGTGACACAGTTCGCTTTACACTCCCGTGAATCTCCCATTGGAGACTTATTTCTCCATATACGACCAATCAAAAGTTGGATTTTCGGGTTCCTTATTTTCTTTTTTCAACTGAAGGTGCAGCTCTTTTAAAATGTCTGGATTTTGAGTAGCTATGTTATTTGTTTCGGCAAGATCGACATCTAAATTGTACAGCTCTAGACGTTCGGGTTTTCCTTCTTCTTTAAAACGAACAAGTTTCCAATTTGCAGCTGAGATAGCCTCTTTTAGCACTCCGCGCTCATTAAATTGCCAATACAAATATTTATGTTTCGCTTCTGGTTGGCGACCATTTAAGGATTCCTTAAAAGATAAACCATTGATCTCTTTAGGAGAATGTAGCTCTGCAATATCAGTTAAGGTAGGTAGTACATCCCAAAATGCCCACGGATCTTCCACTTGAGAACCAGCATTGGCATTTCCAGGCACTTTCGCAATGAAAGGCACCCGAATACCACCTTCGTATAAATCTCTTTTTATTCCCCGTAACGGGCCCCAGCTATTAAAAAATTCAGGGTCAGCTCCCCCTTCCTGATGGGGGCCATTGTCGCTACTAAAAAAGATATAGGTGTCATCCTCCAAACCTAGACTTTTTACGAGATCCACAATTCTACCGACATCGGTATCCAACTTATTGACCATAGCTGCGAAAGCTGCGTGAGGTTGAGATTGATCATCGTAGTTTCCTTTTTTGATGAACGGTTTTTCTGGTTCAAATACACTGGAACCATCCTCCTTTTGAAATTTTTTAAGCAAGCTATCTGGCACGATCAATTCCGCATGCGGCAGGGTAAATGGGAGGTAAAGAAAAAATGGATTGTCCTTATTTTCGTTTATAAAAGCTAATGCCTTACTACCGATTAAATCCTGCGTGTAATCTTTGGGGCTAACCCGAACCACTTCTGTTTTGCCTGACTTTATTTCATAAAGACTATCCGTATAATAATCGTGCGCATGGCTTTGATCCAAATAACCATAGAAATTGTCAAAGCCTTTAAGATGCGGCGCTCCTTTACTTTCAATATCGCCTAAACCCCATTTACCAAACATTCCTGTTTTATATCCCTCTTGCTGAAAGATCTCGGCAATAGTAATATCCTTCTCTCGTAGGGCTCCCTTACCGTCTTTAGCTTTTGAATTCCCTCGTATATAGGCTGTTCCCATATGTTTGCCCGTCATTAATGCACATCGCGATGGTGCGCAAACGGTGTTACCGGAATAAAACCGAGTATATTTTATACCCTCGGCCGCCAATTGATCGATATTTGGTGTCTTTAGTGGAGAGTTCGGGTTAAATGCGCTTACATTTCCGTATCCAAGATCATCCGCTAGAATAAATATAACATTCGGTTTACGGGTCTTCTTTACTTGCGCGTGCGCGCCTTGAGCTAGTAAAAAACAACTAACGATAAGGGTGATAATATAAATTTGTCTTTTCATCTTTTTACTTATTTACCGTAATTTGGATTCTGTGTCAATTGATTATTATACTGAATAGCAAGTGAAGGTACTGGCCATAAATTATCGCGGTTAGCACTAAATTTACGACTGTCTATCCTACTCCCGTTGAGATGATAAACGTCCGTATTAAGGGATTGTTCTGCTATACCCCATCTTTTAATATCAAAGTAATACAAACCTTCCCCTGCAAGTTCTATTCGGCGCTCGTGTCTAATTTCGGCTCTTAATTCCTCTTTGCTGAGCGTCCTATCGTAGCTTGCAACTCCTGCCCGCAGGCGCAGCTGATCTAGCGCATCGAAGATCGCCGGCGAAGGGCCATTCGCTTCATTCTGCGCTTCCGCGTAGCTGAGTAATATATCCGCGTAACGCAGCACGATATAATTCAATTCGGAAGTTCCGCTTGTCTGAACGACCAGTGGTTTCTCGTTGTCTTTATATATGGTATACTTCTTTTGACCAGCTCCGGTACTCGGGTACTGATTAGCGGCAACAAGAGCACCTTTGAACTGGGTTGCTGGAAGTATAATCGTTGCTGCTAATCTTTTATCGCGATTAGCGTAAGGATTTTTTTCATCGAACGCCGAAGATGCGGCAAACGGTTTGCCGTCGGTACCATAATAATCGCTAATTAAGCCGGGCAGCGGGGCAGAGCCTAACTGCTGGTCTAGATTAATATCCAAAGAATGCGCAAATTCTGGATAGGCGTATTGTATATCAAAGATCACCTCCTGATTACCTTCATTTTCAAGAAAAAAGAGCTCTCTATAATCCGGGTACAGCTTATAGATTCCCAAATCCATCACAGCTTTGGCTGCCTTGGCAGCTTCAGCCCAGCGGCCTGCGTAAAGCAATACACGTGTTTTAAAGGAAAGCACAGCGCCTATGGTTGCTCGTCCTTTTTCTTGTCCCGAATAGCTCTCCTGTAAAACGCCACTCGCTGCTGCCTGATCTAAATCTGTCAATATTTGATCTAATAGTTCCTCCGGTGTGCTTCGTGGTAATTTCCCTTGAGAGTCCAAGTCAGGGGCGTCGGTAATCAATGGTGCTCCGCCATATAGATTCCATAGGGGGAAATAAAAAAGTGCCCTTAAGAATTTTGCTTCCGCCTTATATCTTTCCTTAAGCTGCTGATCAAACTCAACCTGGTCGATATTAGCCAGCACCATATTTGCCCGGCCTATTCCCTCATAACTGGAGTTCCATGTGGAATTAAACAGACCGGTGTTCGCATCATGCAGACCGCGTGATATGAGGTTAAGGTCTCCATTGTACTGATAGCTGTTGGGCGTTAATGCGTCTAGATAAACCATGTTTCTAGCAGCATAGAACGAATTACCATTATTTAAAACCGAATAAATACCGACTACTGCAGCCTCTACGTTTTCCTTGCTTGTCCAATAAGTCTCTTGGGTAAATCGGTCACTAGGGTTGGTATCTAAATAGGAATCGCAACTGCTCAGGATCAGTATACTTAAAAAGTAATGTATATATTTTTTCATCGTCAAATACTATAGTGAGAGGTTTAAACCTGCTGTAATCGTTTTTGTGTTTGGATATTCAATTAAGTCTGCCCTGGTCAAGTTCCGTTCGGGATCACTAAACTTAAAATCTGTAAATGTGAGTAGATTTTGGGCATTGACGAACACTTTTAATCCTTTTAAGCGTAAGGAGCTGAGCAGTTCAGGTGAAAACTGGTAACTTAGCTGCACATTCTTCATACGGAGGTAAGCGGCATTTCGGATCCAAAAACTTGAGGTCTGAAAGTTCTGTGGATAGCCATTAGAAGTTGTCAATCTAGGTAGGGAGGCCTGTCGATTTTCTGCCGTCCAGGAGTCTGTTAACCACTCTTGGGTAACCCCTGCCCCATTTTTGTAGGGGAAGGCTAGATTCCCCGTAAGGTAGGTATCCACTTTTCCTACCCCCTGAAATATGGTTGATAAATCAAATCCTTTGTAGGAGAAACCTAAATTAAACCCATATGTCAGTTTTGGTAGGCTATTTCCAATTACGGTGCGGTCATTATTGTCAATAATCCCGTTACCATCTAAATCAGCATATCGAATATCACCAGGCGAGGTGCCAGATGACTGAAAAGCATGGTCGGCTATTTCCTGCTCATTTTGAAAAAGACCTTCTGCTTGTAGACCATAGAATGAGTTAATGGTTTGCCCTTGTTGGATTATGGTGTTACCCCCATAATAAACTTGATCTTTAAGATCGGTAACTTTATTTTTCACCCAGGTTCCAGTCGCCTGAATACGGTACTGGAAATCATTCGCCGGACTTTGATAACCGACAATCACCTCCACACCTTTATTATTGACAACACCAATATTGCGGTACGGGCCGGCTAGATTTCCGATTTGGCCGGGAATGGTGATTTGCCGTAATATGTCTGATGTGGTTTTATCGAACCAATCGACCTCCAGGCTTACGCGATTTTGAAAGAATCCCGCCTCAAGTCCGATATCTGTTATTGTTGTGGTTTCCCATGTAATCCGGGGGTCGGCAATTTGCTTTACTGCAGCGCCAGGAACTAGGTTACTATTGAAGGTATAATTTTCGCCTAGCCCAAAGGAGTTTACATAACTAAAGTTCGGTATTGACTGATTCCCTAGCTTACCGTAGGAAGCACGTAGTTTCAGGTTAGAAACTGCCGTGAAAGATTTAAAGAACTCCTCCTCGCTAATACGCCACCCTCCAGAAATTGAAGGGAAGAATCCCCACCTATTTCCGGCAGCAAAACGGGAAGAACCGTCATACCTGAAGTTCCCTTCCAGCAGGTATTTTTCTTTGTAATTGTAATTCAACCGTCCAAAGTATGACAGCAGCTTAGTGACTGTGGAGGTACCGGTCACTTGCGCGGAGGTACTTCCGGCATTCAGCTCGGTGAGCTCGTTACTAAGATATCCTTGATTGTATGCCGAGAAGCTGCCATCATCAAATTTCTCCCAGCTAAAACCTCCTAATACATTCAGCCCGTGTTCGCCGATGTTACCCCTCCAGCTTAACGTATGGAAGTTAGTCAGGTTCAATTTTGTATCGCTGATCTGGCGGACACCTCTTATAGGCGTATTTCCGATCGGCGTAACCACTCCTGTTTTTGGGTTCGTCAAGTCAATTGATGGGTAATTATATTTTTCTAGCCCATACACTAAGTTTGCGGCTCCGGTGACCTTGTATTGAATATTAAATGGAAGATTGAATTCAAGAAAAACATTGGCTAACGGATTAAAATCATTGTTCCTTCGGAACCCCTCTTTGGATAAAGCCACCGTATTTCTGTAAAAGTTATGCCCCGGTACACGAATCCATTGATCAGCATAATTTCCGTGTTGATCGTACGGCACTTGAAAAGGTAATGCCCGGTAGGTTAAGCCAAGGATTCCACCTTCTCCATTGCCTTCATCGGCGGTATAGGCACTTTCCTGATTAAACCCGTAAGTTCCCATAAGTGAAGCGCCGACTTTCAAAAAGCTCCCCACCTGACTTTGAACATTTGAATTCAAGGTATAGCGGTTACCGGAAGTTTCCATTAGAACTCCCTTTTGATCAAGGTAGCCCAAAGACACCGAGTACGTCGTCTTATCACTTCCGCCAGCTATCCGTAGATTATGCTCCTGGATAGGTGCAGAGCGGAACATCACATCCATCCAGTCGGTGTTGGCATAAACATAACCATCATTATTATTTTGAAATTCCTCAATAAGTTCATCTGCGTATTCTGCCGGTTTACCCTCATTGGCCAGAGCGCGGTTGCGACCGATCATGTAGGTTGCCGTATTGGTAACTACATCAGGAAATTTCGTGGCCTTTTGCGCACCAAAATACACGGAATAATCGAGCGATGAAGTCCCTTTGCTCCCTTGTTTGGTTGTAACCAAAATCACACCATTTGCGGCTCTATTTCCGTAAATAGAAGCCGAAGCGGCATCCTTTAAAACAGAAACAGAAGCGATATCATTGGGATTTACTTTATTTAAATCGTATTCAACGCCATCGACCAAAACAAGCGGGTTATTGTTATTCAACGTTCCTAACCCTCTGATACGTATTTGCGCACCATCGGCTCCCGGTCTACCTTTGGTTTGATTGGTATATACACCGGGTAAATTTTGTAACGCCTGGGAGGAGCTAGTGATCGGTCGATCCGCCAACGTTTTACCATCTAAACTTGCCACCGACCCTGTTAAATTCGCCCGCTTTTGCTTACCGTAACCGACCACGACCACTTCTTCTAGGAAGTCTGCGGACTGCTCTAATTCTATGGTTGCAGGAGAAGATTCTACGAGAAGTTCTTTGGTCAGGTAACCGACAAAAGATACCGTAACTAGGAAAGGTAGTTTCTGACCGGTTACAAATTGAAATTGTCCTTGCCTGCCCGTTGTTACGGCATGGGTAACAGCTTTTAGCTGAACGGTTGCACCTTCGATTGGATTTTTGGTCCGCGAGTCAATAACTTTACCTTGCAGTGAAGCATTAATAATGGGGTCTGCCTGTTGTCCGTATAGCGGAAGAGAAACACACAAGCATAGGATGTAAGAGTATATACATACTCTAAAATTTTTCATACATTTAATAAGTTTAATGTTCAACATGTAAGCAAGTACCAAGGCCAATTGAATTCTTGCTTACTGAATTAAGCTAGGGGAAGCATTGCTTCCCTTTTTATTTCAACATCTTTTTATCCGTTATTATTTCGAGTCTGATAATAGTGCTTGATAGTAGATCGTTTTTGTTCTCATGCCTGCATTCGAAATTTCAAATTACCGGGTCTGGAACCATACATTTGCCAATACTTATTTGTATTGGAATCACTTTTTGGTTTCATTGCAAATGACATTTTAAGTTAAGGTTGCTATATTAATTAAAAACTCACAGCAAATATATATGTTTTGTATATAAATTCTATAGTTTTAATAGATTTTATTAAAACTATAGAATAGATCAAAGAATACGCAGGTGCAATTAATTACTATACAGCCGAATAACACATCAGAACAAACTTTCCAAGACGGTCAATTGCGCGCTAAAACCACATCAGATTCTGGGTAATAAGTAAAAAGCTAGAAAAAATAAAACATTTCATGTCCTACTCATTTCTAGAAAAACACCATGAAAATTGGTATTGATTGATAAGACGAAAGTTTACATTACATTCGAAATCTCCTTATTAATGTAATGGCTATTACATTAATATCCGTTACATTATGAGTTCCTATAATAGAGTACCAGAGCTGTCGCTCTTAAACCTTAAGCAATCACAAGAAACAGACTTTAATTCAATTTGACACAGGAAAATTAATTATTCCTCGCCTTCTAAACCGACTTTAGGCAATGAAACCATATGGCTCCTTCGGCCAAGAGAAAAAAGATGCCAAACATTATAAAAAACCTATTACATCTATATGCCGTTTTACGTTAATAATTATAGTCGACATCATGGTAGAAATCAGCGGAACCATTGCCCGTTTCAGCGAAAAAAGACGATACGCGAAAAATATAAAAAGCCTATACAGCATGTTGTGACACGCGGTATAGGCTAGACATTTTTTTCGTTAAGCTATTTAGGGTAGTTCATTATACGGATAATCCGTGCAGTATTCCATGATACCAAGAGAAAACATGCGGTCAATTTCTTTTTTATCATTCACATTTCCGCATAGTAGCTTCAAACCAATGGTCTTGCATTTAGTGACAAGCTCTGCATCGATCAGCTGCGGAATAGGAGCGTAATAATCCGGTTGAAAACTCATCCGTGCTAAATTCTCTTCCAAACTTCCTTTACTGATGTTGATCATCGTAACCACATCGGGATAATCGCGATGAATAATCTCAAGGGTACGTTCATCAAAAGACTGTATAATAACACGCTCGCGTATACCTTTGGCGATTACAATATCCATTAAGAGTTTGACGAACTCTTCGGGTTCGGGCTGCACCTTGTTATCTCGGGCTTTAGAGGTCTTAGTCTCAATGCTGTACCAAGGCTTTTTTAGTCCGTTCTTTTCCACATAAAGTTCGACTGAATCAATTAAGTCTACCAACCGCGGGATATATGCTTTATAACGAGCCTGCTTAGGAAAATCCTTATGTCCCCGGCTGCCGACGTCATACTGCTGGATGAGGCTATACTCCATTTCGTATAATGCAAGACTCTTTTGAGCAGCAATTGCCTTTCCTTGGGGATCGAAAGAGATTAATGAATCAATCCAAGGATCATGGGAAACCACAGCCTGCTTGTCAGCACTGAAAGCGATATCCATTTCCAAAACATCGGCTCCTAGCTCCAGGGCATGTTTCATCGCCGGAATGGTATTCTCGGGAGACATGCCACGAAAGCCGCGGTGTGCGTATATGGTCGTATCCGTCTGCTGAGCAAACGAGGCAAAAATCACCAGTACCCCGGCGCATGTCATTATAATCTTTTTCATCATATCAGATTAAAACACTAATATACAAGCTTGGTGGAAAATTCGTTCTCGATTTCTTCTAAAACAGATTCTTTAGTTAGCGCAAAGTTTGTTTGCGTACGTGCTATTGTCCATCTGCCCAGCGTAACATTAAATTCGCCTCCTAGTTGATAAAAATAACCCTGATCCGATGGTGTGGTATAAACAAGTGATTTGGTATTACCTCCACTTCTGTAGAAGGGCTGCTCGGCAAAGGAAATCGGGTCAATAATATCATAATAGTCTGTATTAGCAATCCGGTAACCGTACCCATTTCCGAGTAAGCTACCGCCGGTAGCAACAAACATCACATCCTCGGGCGTACTATTCGCATCAACCGTTGCGCCCTGAAAAATTGCTATTCCATAAGCATTACCACTGTTGGCAAGTAGATTCGTTGTGGCTGCACCGAAATCAAAACCACCCTGAGTATTATACGGATGAGAAGTAATCCAGTTAGCATGTGCTATACTTGTCGAGCCAGTACTATTTATGAGTTTCTTAGACCCACCCACGTAGAAAAAAGTTCCTTTTGGCGCAAACCCGGAGGTAAGGTTAAACTTATACGTACGTTTATCTCCTGTCGCCCATCCATTTTGAGGAAATCCCGTGGGCGTAGATGCGTTCGCATTATTGGTCGTTACAAGCGAGAAAGGGGTTTTCGAAAAATCAATATCTTCGGTGGCCATCAGCTGGATATACTCATTATCAGCATCTGTTCCCTTAGGATCTGCGATCCAGCCTGTAATCACAATTTTAGGCGTGGTGTAGACTGACGTAAGTTCGATAACATCATCGGCAGTACGTATCCGCTGGTAAGGAACTAAACTGTCTCCTTGCAGCTCACTAAAAATAATACCATAGTAATTAGCCATCTTATATTTGGGAATATTACTTAGAGCGGACTTCGCGTCGATCCTTAGTTTTATTAGTCCAAAGCCATCGTTGATATTCTCTTCGTCTCCCATATATTCACCCTCTGCTGGGGTCTGTGCGAAACCACCTTTCACAATTGCCAGCAAGGTACTTTCGTAGTCTCCCGGGTTAGCGGTAATCTGATCCACAGTGACCCTATTTACGGGAATTTCAATGCCAGATCCCTTACGTTCCACTTTAGAAGCATTTATATTATCAATTTGCAGGGCATCCCCTACGCGGCTTAATTTCCCGCCTACAACATCAATAACAACAGAGTCGCCAGGTACGTAGTTATCCGCATCTGCGCCCAAGTTAATTGCTATCCCGCGAAGTAAATCTAGACGACTTTTATCTTGAATAATCAATAAGCCTTCTGGTAAATTTTTTGTGGAATGATCTGATATAACAATACCTGTCAGCTTGCTTGATCCATCCATTGCCTCCACCGTAAGGTCTACCGGGCTGCCCTTGTAAAGGGTGCGCACATCATATATTGCAATATAAGGGCTCACCTCACCCCCTGGGTAATTGGTCTCCGAACAGGCCCCTAGTGATAAGCCAGCCATCGCGGCGAGCCATAACTTTATATATTTGAATTTCATTATTTTCATAATTGTTAACTTTTTCATTATGGTTTCTGCCACCATACCCTGGTGTTAATATCATCGGCCCCTTGCGCCGCTACGGCATTCTTGTAGTTTGTTGGATTTGCCGATTGGACGTACACTGGGTAATACATACGTGCTGGCATTTCGCCGTTATTTTTAAGACCTGCTCCTTTAGGTAAGACAGGATGGCCGGTTCTTCTATATTCATACCACTGCTGCATATCGACCATAAATAAAGCATGATATTTCTGCAGGTGAATGGCTTCCATTTTTTCCTCAAAACTCGCTTGATCGTTCCATGCCCGGTCGACCGAGGTCATGTGCGCTACGATATCCTCAGGATAATCCGGGATCCACAGCTTAATGTTATTAAGCACCCCGCTATAAAAAGAAGCCTCCACGTCTCCCGAAACCCAGCCCTTAAGAACGGCTTCCGCTTTGATAAATTCAATTTCAGGGAACGAAAGCATAGATCCCGTTAAGCCCTCTGTCTGTAAACTGTTTACGCCACCATTTTGATCGTAGGAATAAAAGTAGGACATCTTGGAATAATCTTCCGATCCCGAGGCATAACCGCTTGGCACGCCTACATAATTACCCGATACCGGGGCAAGTCCCATACGGTTCACACTTCCGCTACCGTATAGTGGAATATTTATCCGCGGGTCATTGGAATCGCGCAGGTAATCGACAAAAAATTCACTGATTGCTGTAGACCTAAAATCTTGTGCTCTAGTTGATTTAAATGGAGACACCAGATAACCCTCATCCGTCCAGCGTAAGATCGCTGAATCGTCATTACTAGCAATAATCGGGTAATTGGATTTATTGGTTTCCAGGATCTCTTTTATTTTACCAAGGACATATTCCTGTGTCTCTGGTTTTGCCGAAACGCGCATGAGTAATCGCAAGAAAAGCGAGTTGGAAAATTTACGCCACTTTGCGACATCCCCTGCATAAACAGGATCATCTGTCGCCTGGATCGCTTGATTTGCTTTAAACAGGTTGTTTGCTGAATCCAAGGTATGAAAGATATTCATATAGATATCTTTCTGCGAATCGAACTTAGGCTCCAAGATCAATGAATCTAAACCTAGGTTAGCCTCCGAATAAGGAATATCGCCATACATATCCGTCAGGATGGAGTACAACCAAGACTGTCCTACCAATGAAATCCCTTGATAGGAAGTGTTGTAAGCAACCTCATTGACTGCTTGCTTATACATCTCCTTAAAGTTGGTTATTGTTATGTAATGCGCGTTCCACAAGTATTCTCCCCAGTTCCGACGAAAATCGTAACGAAACACCTTTCCGTCAGCATCACTAATGCTGACAGTCACCTGCATTAGCTCGTTATTAAACGTCCGGTTACGTGACATGTTTGCGCTCACCGCATCTATGAAAGCATTGGTCATAAATTGGTGCGGGTAAGCATACTCCGAATCGTTTGGACTGGTATTCTTCTCCACGAAGTCTTTTGTGCACGATTGCAAAGTGGCTATTGCCACAAGCATCAATACAGTTAATCGTATTATACCTTTTTTCATTACAAATATTTTTATAATCCTAAAATCAAATTAAAGCCAATTGTTCTAGTGGATGGGAACTGGGCTATTTCAAAACCTTTAACAATGTCTCCATTATCGAGCGTACCGAATTCAGGGTCGAATGCTGGCCATTTCGACCATATGAAAAGGTTCCTACCGTATATTCCTAGCGTTGCCCTTTCCAGACCAAATCGGGATATAAATTTCTTACTGAATGTGTAATCTAAACGAGCCTCTCTAAACTTGATGAAGTCGGTTGGAAAGGTACTTCCTTCCGCATTATCCGCTCCGTAATGCGAACGGTAATATTCATCGATATCTTTGGCTATCACATCATTCTTACGGTAAGTGCCATCGGGATTTGCGATCACACCATTTCCTGTAATCCCGCTATAACGGCCAGGAAGCGTGTTTGTCGTCTTTCCCTGCTCGGCAAGTTTATAATGCGTTAACGAGTGGCCAACAGCTCCCCACTGGGTATCAAATAGCACATTCAAACGAAGTCCTTTATAGCTAAAGGTATTCCCAAAGCTCAGTTTACCCTTTGGATATGTATTTCCCAGGTAGGTTACATTTTCGGTTATTTTTGCGTTACCTGTCGATTCATCATAGATGATTTGCCCATCAGGAGCTCGCTGATATCCCAGGCCGTATAGATCACCCATACTACCACCTTCCATGGCAACAATCTGTCCACTACCGACTGAGCGTGACTGCAAAATGAATGAGGAGTCTGGAAGTTCAACAATCTTATTTTTATTGTGCGTGTAAGTTAGTAGCGATGACCAGCTGAAGCCATCTTTATTTTCAATCTGCTTGGTATTTACGCTAACCTCGACACCTTGGTTACTCACTTCTCCTAAATTCGTTTTGAAAGTACGATATCCACTTGCTGCATCAATGATACGCGTTAACTGCTGGTTATAGGTATTTGACTTATAAACTGCCACGTCTAGCATAATTTTGTTCTTCAAGAAACGCATATCGGTACCTAATTCAATAGAGCGGGTGCGCAGCGGCTCCAGACTCGGGTTTTTAAGCATAGTTGATGCTTGCTGAGAACCCGGAATTAAGGAGTTCGCCTGTTCATACAATTGCTGAAGCATATAGGCATCTTGCCCGCCATTACCTACTTCAGAGTAGGACGCTCTGAATTTCGCAAAATTGATTGCTCTGGGTAAATTTACCACTTCAGAAAGGATAAAGCTACCGTTAACTGACGGGTAGAATAGGCCTAACGATTTGTCTGGATTCACGGGCGTTGCCATCGTACTGTTCCAGTCCGAACGGCCAGTGACATCAAGAAATAAGAAGTCTTTATACGAACCGGTTACCAATCCGTATACGGAGTTTGTCGCATAGTTGATAAATTTCTGACTCGTTCCGATGCCATATAAATTGTTCGCTATACGGTAATCTCCCGGATATGTAAGCCCATCGGCGCTGAATGATTCTCGTTTGTATTCATTTTGCAGCGTACTCCCTCCTACTGTTGCAGTCAATGAAAAGTCCTCATTAATCTTTTTGTCGTACTTTAACAAGAAATCCAAAACGGTTTCCTTGGAGAACATGGTTTGTGTACGAAAGCTACCCTCAGGGAGCTTAGATCCAGCATCGTAGGGACGTTCTTGCGCGCGATCCTCTACATAGAAATCTAACCCTCCGCGGACCATTAAGCTTAATTCTTTATTAAACTGGTAGTTTGCTGAGGCACTTCCGGTAAATGCATTTCTGTTATTTCTATTAATAAACTCATAGGAAATAGCGTATGGGTTTTCCGGATAGCTACTATAAGGGTAAGCTATTTTAAGATTTTCCTGACCGTTTACCCAATAGTTTTTTAACCAGTTATGATCAGCATTTGGCTGCCAGAATATATACCAATACATCAGCGATTGATTTCCGTACCCAGCCCCCGGCAAGTTATCACTCCAGCGGCGGTTGTAATTCACCTTGGCGCTAACGGTTAGCTTATCTGACACTTTGGAATTTACCGATAATCCAAAAGCCGTTTTATCGTACCCTGTGTTGGGTGTTATCCAGCTGTTACGTACATCTGTGTACGCAAAACGAGCACTGGTTTTCTCTGTACCCCCACTGACCGATAGGCTATTGGTCCAGGTTTTTCCTGTTTCAAAAAAGTCATTTATGTTGTCATAGGCTCTCCATGGTGTACGCTGTTCGCCCGCAATTTGTGTAACCGGGTCATACTGAAAGAAATTTTGCCCATCAAAACGCGGACCGTAAGCAGAGCTCGTCCCTTTAGTGCTAGCTCCATCTGCAGTAGCTCCAAATGAATAATAGTTAGCACCACCGAGTCCTTGTCCGTATTCATATTGTAAATCCGGGGAAGAGTTCATGGATTCAAAAGCGAGATTTGAGTTGAAACTTATTCCGAGGCCTTTTCCTTTATTTGCACCCGACTTGGTGGTGATAATGATTGCACCATTTGCACCACGCTGACCATATAACGCAGCAGCGCCGGCTCCTTTTAGCACGGTAATATTAGCAATATCTTCTGGGTTTATATCGTCCATTCCCGAACCATAATCGGCAGGCATATTGTCTGAACCTGTTCCATAAACCGACCCCGAGGATTCGCCCACCCGGCGACCACTACCTCCATTGATCACAACACCATCTACCACAATAAGGGCGCCTGGCTCGGTACCTGTTAAGCTTGCTTCCCCGCGAAGGATAATTTTGGTCGATCCCACAGGACCAGCATTGGACCGCATCAGGTTCAAACCGGCCACTTTCCCCGATAGTGCATCCATCCAGTTGTTCGACAACGCTTCGGTAAGTTCTTCTCCCTTAACCACTGTCGCAGCGTATCCTAAGGCTTTCTCTTCTCGCTTAATTCCTAGCGCTGTAACGACTACCTCTTCAATTTCAGTGTCAAGCTGGACAAGTTGAATGCGCGTTTCAGGTTTATTGATGGTTACGGTTACATCTTGGTAACCGATCATTTTTAGAGTTACCTGCGAATCTTTAACAAATTTCTTATCGCTGTAATTACCTTGGGCATTGGTTAAACCAACAACCCGGCCATTTAAAAGGATGTTAACGCCCGCTAAGGGTTCTCCGGTAACTTTATCGCTAACATGCACCCGAGGGTTAATTTGCTGCTGTTGCTGCATAGTCCACGCCCCAAGCTCGGGGGCTTCGCTAACAAGATTAGCGGCAAAAGTAGACTGTGAGGCTCCTAATAAAAGGATTAGCCCTACTTTCGATAGACTCAAATAAGTTCTATTCATGAAATTAGATTACTATATCGTGTATTGATTGTTAATTCAGTTGAAATATTTTCTGCAATTCTTTGCGATAATGCATGTAAGTGGCTGGTTCTTCCCAAGGATATTGAACATATTCCTGTGACAACATCCCCTCGATAGAAAGCACCTTAGGTATTGAAGCGTTATTAATAACGCGGATGTTATTCATTAGCTTAGAAATAGAGATTATTCCCCGTTTTTCGGGAAAACTAAATGCTCTAAAAGACGCCACCCCGTTGTCTTGTTGTGCAGTTAGCTGTATACCTCCTTTGCTATAGGTGGCTAACGATACGGATAATTTTTTCATGGTTTGTTTTACTGGCACAAAAGTAGCCTCATAATGTAACCACAGTGTTAACAGAGTATTTTCATTATATTAAAAACAAGTAGGTTTTTTTGGAAACCTTGTGGGGGTACTTAAAGTTAGTAAACAATATAATCCTGCGATCTGTTTCTAATAATGGTTCAAGGTAGCTTTTTAGCATCTCAAATGCATTAAGCCAACTCTCCGGTTTTGCTAACGGAAGTCTGTTTCCCAAGGCTAAGGTGAGTGCCATACTGAAGTTTTCCAACTGCTGTTGAAGGTCAGCATGGTGCATGCCCGAAAACTCAAAGCTCAGTCCTCTACTGAAACCGTTTCTGATCAAAAAAGTCTTTCCAACTCTTCGTCTACCATATACAGCAACCAATTCTGCCTCTTCAGACTTCTCGATCCTTTGCAACTCAATCTTTTCCTCTAACCCACCTATTACCTTTTCCATAGCAACCAATTTTTATACAAAAAAAAGTTTTGGTTGATTATAAAAAACTATATCTCACCAAAACACATATTAAAACAGTAGTTTTGGTCGATTATAAAAATACATATCTCACCAAAACATATATTAGAACAGTAGTTTTGGTAATTATAAAACCAAACAGTTGCACAAATATAACTGGGGTATATTCACTCCTAATGTGCAAAAAGAAACGCCAAAGTGACCTAATGGATTCTGAATACCGAGACAAATAATTCGAATAAATCCCTACTTACAAACTTCTGGTAGATGTTAAATAATGAGTACGCCTATCTCTTAAAAACGTCGATATTCTTTGAAACTTGCAGGCCATTTCCATGTTGTCATGAGAACATTTTGTTCTAAATTGCTTTTTTTATTTAACACTTTTAGATATTCTTGCTTTATACATAAAGCAAAATGGAAACTTTATTACGAGAATACTATTGTAGGTAAATATCTATGAAACCGTTGCACTTTCTCACAAAACTCTAAAATAGATAAATATTCCATATCTGTTTGTTAATAGATTAATAACATCCCGTTAATAATCTGGTAAATTCCTATCAATACTTTTGCCGAAACAAACTATTAACCACATGAGAATATCTCTACTTTTATTATTCTATTTTTCTTGTTGTATTTCTTTCGCTCAAACTACTGTTCTGAAAGGAAAAATCATGGATAGTAATGACAGCTTTTCCTTACCTGGGGCCGCACTTCGAATTGAAGAAGGCAATAAATACACTGTATCGGATGCTAATGGAAATTTTGAATTCCTTAATCTTGCTTCGGGAACCTACACTTTAACAGTTGATTATTTAGGGTATAAGCATTACGCTGGAAAAATCAAAACTACCCCAGAGGCAGTTGAAATCTATTTGGAACCAGCAAGCAATGCCATCGATGAAATTGAAGTTATCGGAGACATCGCTAAAGGACAAGCTAGAGCCTTAAATCAACAAAAGAACAATAGCAATATATCTAATATTATTTCTTCTGACCAAGTAGGCCGCTTTCCCGACCAAAATATTGGTGACGCCTTGAAACGCATTCCTGGTATTACCATGCAGAATGATCAAGGGGAAGCTAGAAACATTATCGTTCGTGGTTTATCGCCTGAATTAAATTCTGTCACCCTAAATGGAGATCGTATCCCCTCGGCAGAAGGAGACAACAGAAATGTTCAGATGGACCTAATCCCTTCTGATATGATTTCATCTATAGAGGTAAACAAAACGTTGACTCCGGATATGGATGCCGATGCAATTGGTGGTAGTGTTAACTTAATAACACGCGCTGCTCCAAATAAGCAGCGTATTTCTGCGACTCTAGGTGGTGGATATGCACCGATAAGAGAGAAATTCATTTACAATGGTTCATTAATTTACGGTAATCGTTTTATGGACAATAAAATGGGTATTGTACTTAGTGGAACGATGCAGACTAATGATTTTGGTTCTAATAATATTGAAGCCGAATGGGATCAAGAAGACGGAGATGTTTTTTTGAAAGAACTGCAAATTCGAAAATATGATGTTACCCGTGTTCGCAGAAGTGTTTCTGCCGCTTGGGACTTTGATATTAACACCAAGCATAGGATAGCCTTGAATGCGATGTACAATTGGCGTGATGATCGCGAAAACCGTTTTGCAACAACATTTTCCGATCTGGAATATGATGCTGAGACAAAATCCTACATCGGAGAAATTGAACATGAGACCAAAGGAGGTATCGATAATAGCTGGAACAAAGGTCGCAGGTTAGAACGTCAATCGGTAATGAATTTCTCGCTTCAAGGGGAACATTTGTTACTACCAACGTTAGATATGGACTGGGCAGCTTCATATTCACGCGCCTCGGAATGGAGACCGAACGAGCGGTACATATCTTATGTGCAAGAAGGTGCATCACTGAATGTTGATGCGGCAGATACATATTTACCTTTTGTCAGTAGTCAAAGCAATGATTTATCAAGCTTTGAGCTAAAGGAGATTACCGAAAATGAAAACAATACACACGAGGATGAGTTTGGTGCTAAATTGAACTTCCGCCTTCCTTTAACCGTTATTGATGGTCAAAAAGGTAGAATCCGTTTCGGAGGACGCTTACGGATGAAAAGCAAAGAAAGAGACAATAATTTCTTTGAATATAGTCCATTAACAGGATTTGATAATATGGCCGCATTACCCTTACAAACTTGGGATGCCAAAGGATGGGATCAAGGTGCCAAGTATGCGGCGGGTTCCTTTGTTGATAAAAATTACTTAGGTGGATTAAATTTATCGGACAAATCACAATTCGAAGAAGAGGCAAATCCGAAAGAATTCTTATCACAAAACTACCGTGCGAAAGAACAAATCTTTGCTGGATATGTCCGCTGGGACCAAAATATTACCGAACGTACAGCATTGATCCTCGGTGCTCGGATAGAACATACTAAAATCGACTACACCGGTAATAATGTGGTAGATGAAGAAGAATTGGAAGGCGAGATCAACAATAAAAACAATTATACCAACATCCTTCCAGGCATCACTTTAAAGCACAATTTCTCGGATAATCTAGTGTTGCGCGCTGCTGTTACCACCAGCCTTGCAAGACCAAATTATTATGCGTTAGCACCTTATGTAAATTCAAATCTTGGCGATAAAGAACTCTTTGCTGGAAATCCAAATTTGAAAGCTACCTACTCGACCAACTATGATATTATGTTGGAACGCTACTTTCAAAATGTCGGTATCATCTCTGGAGGTGCTTTCTACAAGAAACTGAAAAACTTTATCTATATGTACAACGATAGAAGTTTTACGGCAGATCGTTTCAACGAAGTTTTCCCGACACTGACTAATCCCATTGCAGCTGACGAGACATGGGATTTTGCACAATTCCGAAACGGTGATAATGTCGATGTGTATGGCTTTGAGGTAGCAGTCCAACGTCAATTGGATTTTCTTCCAGGGCCATTCCTTCAGGGGTTCGCCATCTATGCTAATTACACTTTCACAGAATCCAAAGCAAAAGGTATTGCAGGAGAAGATGGTGTCTTACGCGAAGGATTGGGTCTTCCAAGAACTGCTCCACATATGTTGAACGGTTCGCTATCATGGGAGAATAGTAAGTTCTCTGCACGTGTTTCAGCAAACTATACAGCAGCTTACTTAGATGAAATCGGAGATGATGCTTTCACCGATGCTTTTTATGACAAGCAGTTCTTCTTAGATGCAAACGCAGCATATAAGATCACAAAAACTCTTCGTATTTTCGCTGAGGCCAATAACTTAACTAATCAGCCGTTGCGTTACTATCAGGGCGAAGTACAGCAGATGCGTCAATTAGAATATTATAAACCACGTTATACCTTAGGTCTTAAGTTTGACCTGTAAATCACACACAATGAAAAAAAAGTTCATCATATTAGGCTTAGCTGCAGCGATATTCTCTTCTTGTGATAGTAAATATGCAAGTGTCGCCGAGAATGCCTTAAAACCAGCCGTCATCACGGAGGTTGTCCCAAATGACACGGATGATCCTGCAATTTGGGTAAACCCTGCAGATAGCACAGAAGTTATTGTCATCGGCACCGACAAGCACGAAAAGACTGGAGGTCTATATGCTTATGATATGGAGGGTAAAATAATCAATAAGGTGATAGCTTTAGACCGGCCAAACAATGTCGATATTGCTTATGGATTTAATTTAGGTGGTCAGAAAATTGATATCGCGGTGGTCACTGAACGTGGCACCGATAAAATAAGGGTATTTAGTCTACCGGATTTAAAACCACTTGACAATGGTGGTATTCCGGTATTTGAAGGCCAAGCAGAGAAGTCACCGATGGGTGTTGCCTTATACACGCAAGCAGATACTACAGGAAATAAAATTTTTGCGATTGTCGGTAGAAAAACCGGGCCAAGTGGAGCGTATCTTTTCCAGTACGAACTGCAGGATAAGGATGGCGTGATTGTGGGCAATAAAGTTCGCGAATTTGGCGATTTCAAGGGTGGAAAGGAAATTGAAGCTATTGCCGTTGACAATGAACTAGGTCACATTTACTACTCCGACGAAGGTTTCGGCATCCATAAATACCATGCTGATCCCACAAAAGGAAATGTAGAGCTAGCACTCTTCGGACAAGAAGATTTCAAAGAAGATCACGAAGGAATTGCAATCTATAAAACCTCGGACAGCACCGGCTATATCGTTGCGTCCAATCAGCAAAACAACTCATTTAATATCTACCCAAGAGAAGGTGATACAGACAATGCCAATCAATATACGCGGATTGCAGAAGTGCCCGTCTCGGCGATTGAATGCGATGGAGCGGATGCCATCTCCATGCCAATTGGATCGAAATTTCCCAAAGGTATGTTGGTAGCCATGAGTAATGGGATGGTGTTTCACTATTACGATTGGCAGATGTTCCAAGATATCATTGACGGCAATAAAGGCGAGAGCTCCAATTTATAGAGCGTCAGTATAAAGTAGAATGGTCCAAAAAGTTTAACCGCTCTCTGGATAATTCATGTTGTTGCCGCTATAACGAGACGAAGAAATCACTTCCCGTGCCCGCTTGCCACCATAGGCAAAATCGAC
>JAALOO010000576.1_pt1 | contig 31487 bp, 28 predicted proteins | sample 7257641 | NCBI WGS metagenome assembly JAALOO01 (sample SAMN14085613, study PRJNA598686) | mite metagenome | biome: ENVO:01001000; feature: ENVO:01001002; material: ENVO:01001226; isolation source: single female mite from University of Michigan culture on fish food culture... ...
TCTCTCTCTCTCTCTCTCTCTCTTTCTCTCTCTCTCTCTCTCTCTCTCTCTCTTTAATCATGTGGTTCACCGGTGAACAGTGGTGTTCATGCAGGCCATTGCCTTCCCGTTCAGTAATTACCCTTCGTCCAACTTCGTTGTTGTGCAGATTGACCATGCCTTCAGCAGTGGTGGGGTCTTCCACTGAATCGATGAACTTCTTGGTGAACTCTGCCCCATAGTGAATGTCATCTGAGCATCCACCCCATTCCCACTTGTTCTGCACATCCTTAGAGCGTATCTTCTCATCACAACCACACTGAGACATTTCCCCTTTGGTGCAGGCTTTGGTGATGCTGTAGAGGACGCCTGCTGTGGATATTGCGTGAATAAACGCCTTTTCGCGGCTGTCTATTTTAAGGGAAAAAAAACAGAAAATGTAAAGCTTTTAGTTACAAAAACACAAAAAGTCTTACTGATATCGAGAACAGGCCCAAAAACTCGAGCTCCTTCGGCATCGTAGGTGGAGCAATTCCATCGGTTCATCTTGAACTGGTACTGGCACTCGTCAATGCCAATGCGAGCTCCTCGGCCAATGGCATTGATGACATTGTGATGCAGGCCGCAGATTTCCTGTTGAATTTCAGTGAGAAACTTCACTTTCTTACAGTTTTCTTTGAATGTTGAAGGGTTTATCTCCAGATACTTGGCGTAGTTTCGACGAGTTCCCAAAATCCTAAAAATGAAAAAAGCATAAAGAATAATTTACATAAAATTGCTGTTACAAAATTTGTTTTTAATAGAGCTTAAATAAATGATCACCATTAAATTTAAAAGTTTTAAAGTAAAGTAAACAAAATGCTTTTGCTAATGAACTCATTTACTGACAGAATATCTGCTTTTCATTAAAAGTCCTTTTACTTTCAATATTGGCTCACTTAAAGTAGCTCATTGAACACAATTCTCTGCCTAAAGACAAAAGAAAAAGATGTAGCAGATAAAAGTGGGCCCCATAAAAAGTCTGACTCATCAGCTTTGCGGTAAATGGGCCATGTGATTCTCTGGCTGGCTGCTCCAATTTGTCGAACCCAACTTACTCTGCTCAATCGCTGATTGCTGACCATTTCTGCCTGCTGCCATTTAACTGTCGACTTCTAACTCGTTATAATAAGCCATAATCGTTAGGGCAAAGACTACGGCAGTCTACAGCGGTGCTGGATGCACCAAGTTGGGCATGCAATTCGGGCAACACGTTCGCTCAAGTGCCCAGGCACTGCTGCAGCCTCCTAAGCTTGTTATCCTTAGTATTTATTTTATTACAACCTCGTAAATTGCCATTAACTAGTGAAAGAAAAGTAGAGCGCTTTCGAGAAAGTTAGGAAAAGTACCCAACTGGCGTGTGCATCCACTAGTGTGTGTGCCATTGGTGCGCCGATTGGCCACGGACTGGGGCTATTGGGGCCGATTAAATAGACCCATAAAGCTGTGTCTGCGAGTGTGCCTGTGTGAGCCAGTGAACTGTGCCCGTCTCACTTGCACACGACAGCAGAATGGACGGCTTTTATGGGCAATTAGAATTGAGATAATTTATGTGCCACACATTCAGCTGTCCATTCACAACCGCTTCACTAGCTTTTCAAATTTTACAATGCTCTCTATGTGTTTCGACTTTGAATTGCCACAAAACAAACGAATGACGATTAGAATTGACTTGACTTCCTGGGGTCGTGAGCAGGTGACGCCAGAAACGGCCAGAGCACACTGAGTTTGTGAGCACTTACCACCAGTTGGACTTATTGGCGTTATTGTTCACATCGTGAATAGTGGTCGACGTAGAGATGATGGTCGTCTCATTCTGGTTAGCTTCAGGCGTCTGTGGGAGACCCGATGATTGAGCAATAGAAAAGAAGCGAGGTATTGACAGTGGAACTGTCGCAGAAGAGGAAGACGTCGTTGCTTTAAATGGTGATTTTGAAGGTATAGGGCGGTCAATGTTGATTGGTGCTGGAATAATGGTCATTGTGCCACATTGTGACTGCTGAATGTAAAAGAATGTAGTCAACGCTAAGATATACAAAACCCAGCTCTTTTGAGTGTATATCAGTTTTAGAAAATGGTTAAAAAGTGCAAGAAGATTTGTGGACAACATTTTTAAATGAAGTTTTTTTACAAAACAAATGTACAGAAAAAATGTAAAAAATAAACAACAGGCGCGCAGATGCCACAGAATCAAGAAACAAGTGTTATTTCACTTATGAGCAGATGGTTTTAAATTTAGTAAAAAGAAGTAGAGGGCAGTTAACTTTCTTTATTTCTAAAGTTTGCAGAAGGTCATGTAGAAGTGTTCAATCAAATGTGTTGGCACATATATTTAATTTAGCGAAACCAGTCACATATTTACCGGTTCAACTGATGCTTAAACTGACATTTTAAAGTTGTGAAATTAACATACAGTCAATGGGTAGTGTCCTCTTTGCCGTCGTTTCCGACAGACCATGGAAGAAAGAAAGAGAGTGGAAGTGTGTGCGATGTGCAATACCGCCGGACAATGTTGGCACTGACAAGGAGCGTGTGTCTGTGTTGGCGTCTTATTTCAAAGTTGGCGGGCAGTTGACTGGTGCCAAAGGCACAGGCGCTTCCTTGACTCGGGAGTAGCTGCTGCCTGTGTCAGAGGTGCACTTCGGAGGGTTGGGCGTACAGCGGACAGGCACAGAGTAATGTGCACATGTGCACGGACAGAACACACGCCAATTAGACATGGTCCCACTGCAGCAGCAGCAGCAGCACACTTCTGCCTGCCTGCCTCTTCGCCAATTGAACGCCATTTCACAGACGAATCAAGTCAATTCCTAATGCTACTAGTCAGGTATATGCTCCAGATCGTCTTCTACTTCTTCTTCTTTTGGTCGACAGCTCTTTCACATCGGTCATTGTCTTTTGGCGCACAATTTTAAGGTGTGTCCACCTACTGCAAATTTCCTATTTAGGCATCACTTTATACTCACGTGCAAACTTTTTTTGCAAAAACAAGAAAGTCAGCGTTTAGTTTAAAAGTATATAAAATTGTTTGATGAAACAGTAACTTGCTATATATTGTGATTTGCCGGCAGAGAAAAGTCCGACTATTTGTCAACACTGTAAATCAAACAAACAAAATGTTATAAATGACATGTACTACTTAGGGCGAGATAAGAACAGACATCTTCTTGTTGCTAACTGTTAACCGTGCATACAGAGGTGCGTCTTATCAATAGCAACACTTTTCCCCTCCTTTCTCAAATACAGCTTTCATTTGGCTTCAACTGCTATAAGCTAACAAAAACCTACTTTTGATACAATTTTTACCGATAACTACTGAAATTGTGATTTTTTCAGAAATGGATTCGACCAAAAAAGTTTCTGAAACGGTAGAAATACCGATTATCATTGAAAAAACGGAACAACAAAGGACCATGAGTCAAATACTTCAGCTGGTCAACATGGACAGCTTTACTGATTTGGGAATACTTGCCGACACTTCTTTTCAAAAGGATGACAGTTCAGCGAACGAGGAAGTAACATTTGTTGTGCAAGAAAGTGAATTCACACTGTCAAAGGATGTTTTAAAAGCAAAATCAGCTCTGTTTGCAGAACTGTTCATTCAGAAACCTAGTAGTCGTTACATTTTGACTAAAGTTAAACCAAAGGTGTTTTCAACGGTATTTGAATTTATTAAAACAAGCAAAATCAGTAGTGAACTGAGTGAAGATGCTGCGGAAATATTAGAAACGGCTCATAAAGTATATTTTGTTGCATTTTAAAATAGTTGATTACTAAAAATTTTATTTTTTAGCTTGAAATTAGTAGTCTTAAAGACATTTCCGAAGACTATTTGGCTAATAACTTGAGCAACGACAATGCGACCAGTGTTTTACTGCTAGCCGATCAAACTAACTGCAGGCAACTGAAACTGGCAGTTATGCAGTTTATTGCAAAGTAAGTTTTGGTTTAAAAACTTGAATAATACTTTAATTAGTAACTTTCAGGCACTGTCCAAACTTAATAGACTCGAATGAGTTCCAGCGCATTGTACAACATCGACCCAAATTAGGATTGGAGTTATTTAAGTTTGTGCAAAATTGCTTGCAATAAAAAGGAGATTCTTTTACACGTTTACTTACACATCATTATTTTTTATCCCTCCACTTTCTTCGATCAAACAATTCGCATCAAAAGACCTGCTGAGAACCTGTGGTCCAGTGCCCAATTTGGTACTGATGACGTACTTTAATGCACCTGGGCAAGCATTTACTACAGCGTATTTTTGTAGCGAATCATTCAGCTCCGAGTGCTTCTTGTACTCAATTCCTTGCACTTCAAGTTTGCTTTCTGATTTTCCGTAAATGGCAGTAATGAGAGCCAGTAGCTCCGGAACGACGTCTTCGAGAACGTAGAGACAGGCGTTCGGACCGGCGTCGAAGGTGTAGGCGACCTTGTTGCACCCGTAGAGCTTATTGAAGTAATGCACCAGGCTGACGACCGACCAGGAAACGTCATTCATGTAATGAATCGGCGGATAGGTGTCCTGACAAATGGCATGAAACTGATTCGAGTCTCTCATGGTGATCTCCGCAAAGTCGTGAAAGTTTCGCTCTTTGATGGCAGTCAACATTTGTGTAATCCGTTGAGGTACGATGTCCTGCACTCGCTTCTTCATCAAGTCACTTGTCTCCACACTTGACTTCATGCCCGATGAGCTGGAGGTGTCTTTGCGGTGGTCACTGACCACCAGTACGAGGACACGCATCGACGGCCATGCCTCCTCGTCCAGTATCTGCCGGGCAATGGAGCTCTGGTGGTCAGTGCCGGCGACCCACTGGACGAAGCCACCGTACACGGAGCGACAAGCAGAGCCAGAGCCAAGACGGGCTAGTGTGGAGATGCGCTCAGCATCGTCAACTCCAAACAGACGGCAAAGGGCGTACATCAAACAGGCGTAACCGGCGGCGGAAGAGGCTAGTCCGGCGGCTGTTGGAAAGTTGTTGCGGGAGGCTATTTGCAGATGGTGATCAGCCGGCCATTGGCTAGTGCCCACCATAGTTTTCACTGAAAAAAGGGGTCTTAACTTTAAAACACTTTTTAACACGACATTACTTACCTTCTTGGATGCACCGAAAAAGTCGCTCATTTGCTGTCATGTCCACCTCTTCGCCATTGAGCAACATCTGATTGCACTTGAAGGAGGGACTGATGGCCACTGAAGTTGTGGCACAGAGCTGCTCCATATCGAGGGTGCCGCTGATCGAGTCATTCAGTGGAATGATTAGCTTTTCATCACGTTTGCCCCCTGAGATTAAGCAAATAGAAAAGTTAATCAGCTTTTGTAAAGTTGCAAAACTAATTTATTTCAGGTCATTTACAATACTTAATTACGGCGATATTCACTGGGGCCCGGACGGTGATGGTGCGTTTATCAGTGGACATTGTTGCTGTTTATTGGCTTCTTTATTTTTTTCAGTCAACGTCTGGCTACCACGTCTGTAGTCGGACACTAAACTAAACGAGTTTGCGGTCAGTTGTTGACCACAGAACCTAAAGTAGCAACTAGTTTTCAGGCGACAAGTGCAGAGGCAGGAATGTCCACGGCGAGTCTGCTAGAGGTGCTAGCAGCTACTGTGGATGAGGCAGTATGGAATCAGATTTCAGATGTTGCTACATGTTTAGTTCGGTCAATGAATACATTTTGGGAATTGGTAATAAAGCGGGTTTATATTAATTCAGGCGATGATCCTAATCTGTAGTCATATTTTATTTTCAAAACACAACTCTTGCCCTGTCTTCTGCGGACGGGCATAGTAATCAAAATCAAAACAAAAAAAGTTACGCCTCTGAAACAAAATCTTTAGACAAAACAAGTTGGCGAGTTTGATGCTGATGTCTTATTGTTTTACTTATCACCTGAACTGTCAATCACCTTCTTTAGTTACCAATTATCATTATTAGCACCACGAAAGACTGCCAGCAAATCTACCACCAGCTAAAGACGGTCACACTTTGAAAATCACAAGATGATTCTTTTCAAATCAATTCAGTTGTCTTTGCATCATCTGCTGTATCCAAGCTTACTTTTGATAAGTTTCATAATTCTTTCCACGGGACCAAACTCGGTCTCCTGTCAGTACGATGATGTCCGTTGCAAGTGCCTTTGTCCAATTGCATCGGTAGTAACAAATGAAACTAAATCCACTCGCAAGCTCTACATCGGCAATGTTCCTCCGAATCAATGCAACTGCGACTTTGTGGTGCTACCCCAGTTGACTGTTGAAGTTCAGGGAAAAGCCAAAGAATTTTGTCCTCGATGTGAATGTAAATACGAAAGTCGAAACACGGCAATCATTCGCTTCTTCGTGATCTTCATCATTGGCATCATATCCTTTTTGGTTGTCTACATGATCTTCCTAAGTCTACTCGATCCTTGGATTCATAAACGTAAGTTCAATTGTTTTTTGCTGTACAACAGGACTGATGTTATAAATATATTTGTAGGCTCAATTCGCAGCAACTACCAACAACAAATAAATGAAGAAGTCTCTTTACGTGAGCAAAATGTTCCAGCTAGCACAAGCGATCTTGGATTACAAACGCGTAGACGTTTACCCGCTTCGCCGTAAGTAACTTTAAATACAAGTACTCATTTAGCACTGATTAAAATTTTGATCTAAAAATAGACTTCACGAACCCGAGGAAACAACGCCTAAGGGTGTTTTGAATCGCGTACAACACACCCAATCAAAATGGAAGCGTCAAGTAAAAGAGCAACGAAAGAATATTTACGATGATCATTCAATGCTCAACTAAATAATCGTCAACAAAACTTATGTGTGATCCTCAACAACTACTTTGTGGTTTAATTATTTTCATTGTACATTTCATTTATCAATCGTCCTACCGAATGCGCCAGGTTTTATCAATTTCAGCTTGACAATGTTAACTTTAAAAATGAAACTTTTGTTTACAATTAAAAATTTGGAAGCAATGGCTTTTGCCTTTTACATTTCCTCTTCCTCATCGCTTAGTTCTTCGATAGTTAAACCACTTTGATGGACATCTTCGGTATCATTCAAGTCCGGAGCACTAGCTTTCTCTGAAACTTCAAAATGCTTGGCAATAATTGGCTGACAGTGCAGCTCGACATCTCGCTGTCGCTGTACGAGTTCCTCGACTTCTACTTCAGCTGAGCTACTTTCCAGCCACTGGGTAGTGTCATCAAGAATGTTTGCAATAGCAATGCGATCTTTGGAAGGCAGCTGACACGAATCGATCGTTTGGCGAAACTGATCAAGACAGCACCTCAACTGTGTCTCTGCTTTTCTCTTTTCACCAAACCGTTTGTCCTGTTGTCGTTTCACCTCTGCCTCACTGCTCATTCTCTCCACATCTGCAGGAGTCAGCCTGTAGGAGTCAGGACTTTGGATGGTAATTGCGTTGCCCTTTCCAGAGTTCGTCTCTACGGCGGAGACTTTGAGTATGCCGTTGGCATCCACCTCAAAGGTGACTTCAATCTGCGGCACTCTGGCCGGCGCGGCTGGAAAGCCACTCAGCTGAAAGCGACCCAGAAGGCTGTTCTCCCGGACCAGTGTTGATTCGCCCTCGTACACCTGAACGAGCACTGTCGTCTGGCCGTCGACCGTTGTGGAGAAGACCTTCATCTCTGAAGTTGGAATGGTCGTGTTTCGCTTAATCAGCGTCGTCATTTGGCCGCCAGCGGTGGCGATTCCCAGTGAAATGGGACACACATCGAGTAGAAGCATGTCTTGATGGGCCACCACCTGATCACCGTTCAGAACGGAAGCCTGCACTGCCGCTCCATATGCAATTGCTTCATCGGGATTAATTGAACAGTTCAGCTGTTTGCCGCCAAAGTAGTCACTTAAAATGGTGCGAATTCGGGGGATTCTAGTTGAGCCACCGACGATGACGATGTCAGCAATTTCCGAACTGTCAAGACCAGCGTCTGCCAATGCCTGCTCTACGGGAACTAAAGTCTTTTCAAAGAGTGGCTCGCAAAGACTTTCAAACTCGGTCCGGCTGATGGTGCCCTCCAAATCGGCACCGTCCACTTCGACGGCAACGGTGGCCACAAGTTCACTGGAAAGAATTCGTTTCGCCTTTTCACACGACTTTCGCAGCAGGGTAAGTGCCCCTTTGTCCCTCTTCAAGTCCTTGTTGTACTTTTGCTTGAACATTTCAATGAACCGCTTCACTAGCAAATTGTCAAAGTCCTCCCCACCGAGCCGAGTGTCCCCACAGGTGGCCTTCACCTCGAAGACACCTTCATCAATGGAAAGAATGGAGACATCAAAAGTGCCGCCGCCCAAGTCGAAGATGAGCACGTTCTTTTCGCCGACTGACTTTTTGTCCAGTCCATAGGCAATGGCCGCTGCTGTTGGTTCGTTGATAATCCGCAACACGTTTAGCCCAGCAATGATGCCAGCATTTTTGGTTGCCTGTCGCTAAAAATTTTTAGTTTGCAAAAAGTAAATTATTAAGAATAAAACTTTGATGACCGGTCAGCACATACAGCACTGTCGGAGAAGAAGGCAGGTACGGTGATGACGGCGTTTTTTACTTCACATTCAAGATACGTTTCAGCTATATCTTTCATTTTGCCAAGAATAATAGCGGAGATTTCTTCGGGAGAAAATGTTTTAATCTGACCATCTTCTTCGACCTGTGATTCATATGATAAAGTAGAAGTTATTGAAAAAGCACCATTAAAATTCTCAAAAACCCACCTCAATTTTGGGCACGCCACCCTTGTTGACGACGGTAAATGGGAAGTGCTTCAACTCCTCTTCCAGTTCTTCAAACCTTCGTCCAATCAGCCGTTTAGCGTCGAAAACGGTGTTGTTTGGATTGAGTGTCGCCTGTGCCTTGGCACTTTCTCCCACCAACCGTCCATTGGCTGTAAAGGCAACGTAGGACGGAGTGGTGTTGCCAAGGTCGCTGGGCACAATGTCTATTATTGAATACTGGTTGTAGACGGCCACACAGGAGTACGTTGTACCGAGATCAATGCCGATAGCATAACTTTTTGGCATTTTCAGGTTTATTTTTATTAAAAGCACAAAATACTGCTCACCGTTTTCTGGCCTGTTGGTAATCCAATCTTAATCTCATTGCCCTTATCATCAAGGTACTGTACTTTCTAAGAATTTCTCTAACTTTTGCCTCCAACACTGAAGGTTGGTATCTGCGCAACAATCACATTGAGTAGAGTTAGATTGCTAGATAAAATATACAAGTATCCTATTTTTGTATAGTGTTGGGAAAGCTGATTTTGTAATTTATGGTATTTTTCTATTAGGGGAAAAATCCTTTACATCAGATTTGTAAGCGAACCCTTGGAAGTATCTGATGCATAAACGGATGCAATGACAGTAATCGGGCATGTTTGCTGAAGGGCAAACATTTCAGTTTGCAGGATGACATTTTAAGAGATATTGACTGTTTGTCTGGAAGCACTGTCTGCTTCAAGGCCCGATGATCGTTTCACCTGTATGCACTATTTAGTAGAAAACGAGTTTAAAACTTCAGTAATAGTAGGCTAATTAGTGTTGTACTAACAGTATAAACATTACTTTAAAGTCTAGTAATAATAATGGTAAAGTTCTCTAAAGATGATTCAGCAAATGAAACGCTGAGCAAACTTTTTGAAATACTTTTGTTTGTGTTACTCTTTTTTCAACTAGGCGAAACGTGTTGCTTCTCTACGCTGCCATTTGTTCACATTGCCAGCAAGCGACAGCGACAATGACTCTTCTCGGCTCCTACGACCCGGATTTGATGCTTTTCAATGGCAACCCAATGACAGAGGACATCGTGGAATTACTACAAATCGACATTCACAGCCACTGGCTGAAGACACATGGCAAGGCTCGACTCTTCTCCTACTTTGACTATCTCTACAGTGATTTAGATCACCGAAGAAGCGTCAGCAGTGAGTTGGCAATCCTCTTGCTGTTTCTCCTCATTCTCATGGCAACCGTGATCACTCACTTACTGCCACTGCTGCACACTTGGGCAAATAACTATCAACGTATGCGGGAAGAGACCAACGAAACATCAGACGATGTGCTGACCATTCGCAATCAGCACCTTCAAAATCGTATGGCCAACTTGACGGACAATCAACCACGACGACGACTTGTTGAGAATGAAGAGAATGAATAGATTGTGATAAGATCTGCTTAATTAAACTTGTTTACCTTTTAACTGTAAAAGATGTTTGCCACTGGGCTTTAATCAGACGGTGAAATAGACAAAGACACTGAAGGGTGAATGTTTGAAACCGCGGCTGGACCATAGAGGGAACTTTTTCGAGATACAAAGGGGGATATGACTATAAAGATGACTACGAAAATGGTACAAATGGAACACATGTGAATGAGAATGAACAGCCAGTCAACATCGCTGTTATTGGGCCTTTTCGAAGATGTCATTTCCTGTGATTTTACAGCGCCGATTCCGTAGAGAACAATGGTACGCTTTTCAAGTTGATCCTTTAGCTGCCTTGCAAGAGTATCATTGTGATCTTGGTGAAAAACATCTTTCGTTTTCATTTCATACTTTAGCTTAGAATGATCTGTTTTCATGTGATTATCCTTTTGTTTGATCTAAAAAAACAACTTTTAACTTTTAACAGTTATTGTGTGGCATACATACCTTATTATTGTTCTTTACACGAGATAACTTTGCTCTCGTTGACATCTTCGCATGTTCATCAGGTTTCGGCGGAACAATTTCAAGTGGCTGTTCAATGTAGTCTTCTTCATCGTCATCCACCGAGTCTGGTGGGACGATTTTAAGTGGTTCTAGTGCCTCATCGTCTTCTGCCATGCTAATCTTTGATCCTCCAAAAGTTTGTACTTGAAGTTTATTGCCTAGAGCAAGTAAAGTGATAGTTACAATTAATTGCCACAAAAGATGCATGAAAGTTTTTTATTTGAAAGTCAGACAAAAGCTACTGGGGAAAGTATCAAACAATTTGTTTTGTTTTGTGACAATGTCATTTTACGTAAAGTTGTTAGTTTAAAATAGAACTTACTTTCGATTACGCGTTACTAATTTGAGGTCATTGAAGTGGAGAACAGAGGTTGCGCTCAGGTAGGGTAGACTTTGAGAGACCAGTTCTCTTTTTTGAACAATTGTCATTGTTGCCGCCAATTACAGTGCCCATTTTGGGTCGACAGCGCACGCAAGTCTCCATCTTTTACAGTACCGCAGCGAAAGGTACATCCTTACGTTTGCGTTCAGCCCAAAATCGTCCCTCTACAGGTGATGTCAACAAACTTGAATGCATTGTCCAACTGATCGAACTGTCTCACATCCAACATTGAAGAAGATTGTATTTAAATTGATTCTCCATTGTCGCCCTCTAGCCGGCGTCTGCACGCCATGGCCGACCTTCTGTCGTGCTCAGACTGCGTCTGCTTCCAAGTGCAGCCAAAGACGGTGTGCTTCTTCTGGTGTTGTTGAACCCAAAGGAGTGTTGGTCAACAGTGCTGATTCAGCAGTCATCTGTTCACGCAACTAGACTGCTCGTATTCTTCTCTCCTTATCACCTTTACCAGCAACCATCTTTGACAGCATTTCAGTTTGAGAATCACAACAGCCATTCCATTCCCAACCCGATCATGGCGCCGCCCATCACCTTTAGACTAAGTTTGGTTCGCCAGTAAGTTTCCCCCGTTCCTCGTTAATGTTCATTAATCTTCACCTTATAGTGGTCAGACCGCCTTCAATGCCTCCAACGTATTGCAAGGGCAAATTGACACTCCGATCAGCGAGGCCGGGAAGGAGGAAGCCATGCTCTTCGGACAGTCACTTGTTCCCAACTCGTACCAAATCATCTACTCGTCATCACTCAGCCGAGCCTACGACACCGCCAAACAGATTGCCGTCTTCTCTGGTCATACTGGAGTGGAGATACAGAAGCATGCTCTCCTCATTGAGCGCTCATATGGCTCGATGGAGGGCATTTCACGAGAGGTACTTCGAGCTTTGGCACTGGCTAAAGGCATAACCACAATGCAGTTCACTCCAGTTGACGGAGAGTCAATGGAGCAAGTAACAGCTCGCATTATTGACTTTCTGCAAAGCCACCTCTTTCCGGACGTAAATAGGAGAAGCGCTGTGACCAACTTTGAAGTTATTCCCAGTGTGCTCATCGTCACTCATGGCGCCATCATTCGACTCTTCATTGCCTACCTTGCATCATTTGGCGATATCAACTTCCCAGCCCCGCCTGATGCTAGTCCGCCCTTCACTGCTGTCAGCGAATTTGAATTGACATTTGACACAACAAACACCATCTCTCAATGTCAGTGGCAAATAATCAACGTCAAATGCCTCCGTCTGTACGACACTTCTCACCTGAATGTGTAGCTCACCAGTACCTGTTTCACTGTCGCCATCATTTACTTCATACACCAAGATAAGATAAACAGTTATCATTTGAGGCGCACAAGAAAAACTTTTTTATATCCGAATTAAACTTTATTTTGCTTCTGATGTTTTAAAGTGTAGTGCCGGAGAAAGTACAAAAAATCCTTTCCAGTGATAATCTCCGTTGCCAGCGTAGCTGGTAGATTAAGATGGTATGTTGATTAGTGCACATAACAGTGCTGCACCTTAGACTCTCGCTCTCTCTCTCTAAATCAGCACACATCAAATCACCCAAAGTGAACTAAAGATGAGCAAAGCAATTGGAATCGACCTGGGCACCACTTACTCCTGTGTGGCCGTGTTTCAGTACGGCAGAGTGGAGGTTATTGCCGATGAGCAGGGGCACCGAACGACTCCATCTTTCATTGCCTTCAGTGGAAACAAGTGGCTGATTGGCGAGGCTGCCAAAGCCCAAGCAGTTCACAATCCGGAAAATACGGTTTTTGACGTGAAAAGACTCATCGGCAGACGTTTTGACGATAAAACCGTACAGGCCGACATTAAGCACTTTCCATTTACAGTGGTTGATCAAAATGAGACGCCAGTTGTGAAGGTAAGCTTGAAAACAAGTGCACTCTTGTACAAGATTTTGTAATCAACTGCTGTTTAATATTTCAGGTTGACTTCAAAGGCGAAGAAAAGCTTTTCTTTCCTGAAGAGATATCTGCGTTCATCCTCGGAAAGATGAAAGATGTGGCTGAATCGTACCTTGGCTCAGAGGTAACAGACGCCGTCATCACCGTACCTGCCAGATTTTCCGACAGTCAAAGACAGGCCACAAAAGATGCCGGCACCATTGCCGGGCTGAATGTGTTGCGGATTATCAACGAACCAACAGCAGCGGCCATTGCCTATGGACTGGACAAAAAGTCAGTCGGCGAAAAGAACGTGCTCATCTTCGACTTGGGCGGCGGCACTTTTGATGTCTCCATTCTTTCCATTGATGAAGGTGTCTTCGAGGTGAAGGCCACCTGTGGGGACACTCGGCTCGGTGGGGAGGACTTTGACAATCGCCTGGTAAACTTCTTTGTAAACGAGTTTTTGCAAAAGCACGGAAAAGATATTTCCAAAGATAAACGGGCACTGCGAAAGCTAAAGTCTGCCAGTGAACAAGTAAAACGAAGTCTTTCCTCCTCATCGCAGGCTTCGGTTGAAGTCGATTCACTGTGTGCCGGTATTGACTTCACTGCTACAATCACACGAGCCAAATTTGAGGACTTGTGTATTGATCTGTTTCGGAACACACTGGAGCCAGTTAAGAATGCACTGGAAGACGCTGAATTGGACAAGTCAGAAATTGATGAAATCATTCTCGTCGGAGGCTCTACTCGAATCCCTAAAATTCAGCGGCTATTGCAGGAGTTTTTTGACGGCAAAGACCTGAACAAATCAATCAATCCAGACGAGGCAGTCGCATACGGCGCCGCTGTCCAGGCGGCCATTTTAAGCGGTGACACGACTGACCTTGTTCAAGATCTACTTCTTCTTGACGTCCTACCTCTGAGTCTAGGAATAGAACAGTCATCTGGTTTGGTGTCTAAATTCATCAGAGCAAACACAACCATTCCTACTGAAAATCAGCAGTATTTTACCACTTCCTATGACAAACAGGAGAGAATTCTATTTCCCATCTATGAAGGCGAGCGACCATTGGCCAAGGACAATCATTGCCTTAGCCAGTTTGTCATTAGCGGCATAAAACCTGCACCTAAAGGAGTGGCCAGAGTGTTGATTACCTTTCGAGTTGACGCCAATGGTATTCTTCAAGTGTCAGCAGAGGACGCTGAGACGGGAAGCAAAAGTGAAGTGACTGTTAAAAGCGAAAGTGGCCGTCTCACAGAAGCCGATATCACTAAAATGAAGCACGAAGCCGAAGTGTATTTTGCCGAAGACCAACTTGAAGTGGAGCGAATTAAAGCAATGCAAAAACTGGAACACTACTGCTCTCAACTCGTGTGCACCATTGATGAACCGAGCTTGCGGAAGAAACTGCCTCGAGAAGATCGGCAGTTTATCGAGGAGAAAGTGGCACAGACTTACTTGTGGATGGAGAGTGACAGCTCTGCCACCAAGGAAGTCATTGAAAAGGAGCACAAAGAAATGGAGCTCGTTTGCAATGGACTGATTCGTCTTTACGTTTAATGAATTTTGCCAACTCCAACCACAGATGCTTTCTGTACTTTTAAACTATTAATATTGTAAACATTTAATTTTTGCCACACCTCACAGGTTGCGAAGGTAACGGCAGCTACCAGCCGGTGTTGATTAAAATTCAGTGCGTGTTTTAGTAGCTGATAAATGTCATCAAGTACATGAAAAAAAGTTCAGATTTGAGAGTCATTAAAGTTTTGAAAAAAATGAAAAGAATAATATTAATTTTTCTATTTTTGTGCACTGTCGGACACTGTTTGTCTACTGAAGATCTTGACAAATCTCGGTCATTTGCCGAGTTAATTGTCTCACGAGGCTTCCGACTGCTTTCGTACACTGTGCCCACAGCTGACGGGTACATTCTAACTCTGGATCGTGTCGTCCCACCAGAATACAATGAGCGCACCTACTCTCAAAGGCGTCAACCAGTCATAGTGCAACACGGTCTATTTGGCTCCTCAAGTGATTTCTTCATTACTTCGCCGGATATTCGTGGCAGTGACAATCACTGCTCAGACAACTTTGGCTTCTGTTTAGTGCTGACTGGGCGTTATGATGTTTTCCTTCCCAACTCCCGAGGCAGTGTTGGCACTGACCATCAGTGGCTTTCGGAAAAAGAAGACAGCCAGTACTGGAACTTTACGTTTGAGCAGATGGCCATTTATGATACACCAGCTGTAATAGAGACGATACAAAATGTGACTGGCTACAAGAAAATTGCCGCAATTGGCTACTCACAAGGATCTAATATTTTCTTTATTCTATTTTCACTTTTGCCAAAATATGTCTCAATTATTGAACCTTTCATCTCTTGGGCTCCACCTGCCATCATTGGAAACATGACTTCTTCTGCCCGACTTTTGGTTCCTTTATATCCCATTTTGCAGAAAGAAAAAGGAAAGTTTTCTTTTTCTGACATACGTGTCAGGTCAATCATAAGCCCTACTTGCGGTCTCTCTGAAACGCTGTGTGCAGAAGCGCTTTTATCGTTTTTTGGAGAATCAGACAAAATGAATCTTTCTCGACTTGAAGTATATCTTAATTTCTTTCCATCGCCAATCTCAAATACAGACCTTTCGCATTTTGCACAACTTTATGAAAGAAAAAATTTCTATAGATTTGATTATCATGATGAAGAACAAAATTTAAAAGCTTACAATAAGAAAGAAGCACCTTTGTATCCACTTGAAAATATCCCCAAAAAAACTAAAATTTATACTATTCACGGCAACACTGATGCGTTAGTTACTAATAGTGATGCTACAAAATTCATCAAAAAGCTTCGATCAATTGGACTCAAAGTGAACGACTACAAAGTGCCCAGTGAGAAATTTAACCATTTTGACTTTATGGTAGGAGAGAATGCTGGAAAACTGGTTTACGATAAAACTATACAAATTCTCGATAAATTTTACAATAAAAAATCATAATCTTAATCACTTGTTTTCAAAACATTGTAAAACCGTTTATTATGAATCAAATGACTGTAAAAATTATGCGAATCCCAACAAATGATAGTGAAAAAAAGTGTGTTAATGGATCATCGTGCTCTGAACTTGCTAAATAGATAGTGTAAATGGAAAACAGAAACAGAAACAAAGTCAGATTAACAGGTTTGTGATGACAGAAGTGTGTACAAAATGTCGTAATGTCATTAATTCAAAAATGTAAATGTAGGTTTCTTAAATTAGATTAGCAAATGGTAACGAGAGGGGTAATAGATGCTTATGAAGGTAGTAATGGCAGACTGGTAGTAATGTTACTTGTGGTCAACGAGTGTCGATAAATAGACTAGAAAATGCCTTCAATCGGATCAGATTTACAATTATGCAAACTCAATAGTGGTGCGGGAATACAAATGGTTAGATTGTTAGCTCAAAAAACGCGGAATACGAAATAAAGCTGGGGCAAAAAACAAGCAAACAGTTAGGGGAAATTAGAATGTCTTCTGTGCTGTCTTTCTCACTGCAGAAAAGGCCGCCTGTTTGGGGGGCGTCGTAAGGGAAGGGGAAGTGGCACTGCCGTTCGTTCCATTCACCGGTGTTGTCGAGCCACTGGCAGTGACATTGAGAGGTATGTTCGAGTTGGAGGACTGTCGCCGGGTGATGTGCTGCGAACTTTGCAGGTAGTTGATGTACCTTCCACTGAGCGTGGTGTTGCTGCGAGGAATTGAGCTGTTGCTGTAGGAGAGCTCTCCCGAGCCAGGGCCGCTGAGAATGGTGCTCGTTGAGCGAGGCAGCGAGGAGATGCTGAGGCTACTGTTGGAGCGGTATCGAAATGGATCGTGGTTGAGCTGCAGCGACGGCAGCCGTTGACGACGACGGAGGACGGGAATCTTCGTGTCCGCATTTGGAGTGTGCCCCTGGGCATTCTTTGCGGAGGATGAGTTGCCGCTGGAGGAGTAGCCACTGGTGGAGGAGCCAATGGACGGCTCGGGACTGGAGATGCTGCTGCGCCGACTGACCGGGGTGGAGTTGATGTAGCGACTGGAAGGGTGGTAGGAGGCAGTGGTCGGCGTCACTGAGCCGCGTGAGTTGTGAAGGGCAGTCAGGTCTGGGGTGGGTGTGGGCGTTTTCGAGTGGTAGTGCGACGAGGCGGACGAGGCTCCCAGCACGTTCCCCGGAATGACTAGAGTGTGTGTGCTGCTGCTGCGCCGGCGGGGATGGGAGCTGCTCGGCTTGGTGTCCAGCGGCAGCAGCTCATCGGGCAGTATCTGGTGGTCCGGATCGCCGCCATGGCGAATGAGAAAGTCGCTCAGTGTGGTCCACCCGCCGCCCACTCGAACCATCACGTGGCGAGCTTTGAGGAGCTGTAATGTGTGTGTACGTCATGATATTATTAATATGTGTTTTGAAGTAAAATTTTGAAATTTCAAAACTACTACTACTTACACGAACAAACACGATTCGGTTGGCAATTTTGTACTTTCCTGAAAAGATGATGAAAAAGAAAAAATTAATTTGTGTGTTTAAATCAGACAGTTTATTTTAACATGGAAAAAGAAATCTTCAGCTTATCAGCACAGGGCACATAACCTAAATGCTTGAAATAAAGCATCGTGATTTAAAATAAAATTTTCCCAAAGCTCATCTCCGGTTGCAGCACGTCCCAGCTAAATTATAAATTCAAATGTCAACTAGACAATTGTAGCTGACTGAAGGAACTCTCTCACAGCAGACAATGGTGCGCCGATGTGGGTTTTCAGTGGTTCTCAGTCGACCTTATCGTCACAGTCTCAATATCTGTCAAGACTAATTGTCATCCCTCTTCAATGCTTACACACAAACACACAGACAGGCCGTTATTTATGGAAGTGAACACTGTGAAACTTGTGCTTGCTTGTCATCGCTTGTGATTGTCATTCTAAGTAGCCAGGCAGTGTGTGTCTCACCTGGGAAAGCAAAGCGACTCTCTTCGCCCTGAGACTGCCTACATCCCTGCTTGCTCAATTACCTATATCACTCAAATTACACCTCATAACTTGCGACACTAAGTGTCACAGAATGTCGATGCTAAAGTTAGAAATCAGTCAAATAACTCTACCAAAACTAAATTAATAAGCACAGCCTTCTTATGACAGCATCATTACGGAAAACAATTTATCAACACACTTCAACATCTGCTGAGCTGAGAACAAGTTCACAGGAGACCGTTTTATAAAAGCGCTAGAAACTAAACCATTTAATTACCGCTACTATGTTATAACCAATGCTGAGACTAAAGTCAGGAATCTAAATTAAGGCAAGTTTAATTAAAAGTAGTAAGCAATTTTTATCAACCATCTTAATGGTTTTAAATGTTGAACATATAAACGTCGACTTAATTCTGTTTACCATGTGTCCTAGGATAATCAGTAATTCTATCCTACGCAGACTGTGTCTCATGCAAAGTTGCCATTAACTTGACTTTGCCCTCTCTCTCTCTTTCTCATTTTTATTGTCAGTCACTACGTCACTCACCTTCAGACAGCCGCTGAACACCTTGTCTGGCCTCCTTGCCGTAGTAAGTTTTGGCAATTAGCATCACCTAGAAGTAAAAGAAAAGGGGCAATCGGTGAGAACGTGAGAAAATAGATTTGCGGTTGTGGTAGCGAGAAAGGGCCTTCATTAGCATAATCGGCTAATTGGCCACTAGGTCACCGGCCACTGACAAACGCGCGCGCGCGTTACCTTGTGATCCAATTCGGACGTCATTGGCGTCGGAGTGGAGGAGTGAGAAGCGGCATCGCTGACGCTCGAGCCACCGCAGCTCACCATGTTCGGTTCCAAGTACGTCGAGCTGGCTGAGGAGATGATGGAGTTGGCGGGCGAGGGGGACCGAATTTCCGGCGAAGAGACAGTGTTGTTGCACTGATGCTCCTCCGATTCAGTGGCTGAAGTCTCCTCGTCCATCAGCGAAGAGCCGCGATCAATTTCGTCGGCATTGGAGCTGAGTGGCCGACTACTGTGCAAGGTCACCTCGTCTTCCTCCTCTAAGTCCTCCAACTGGACACCCTGGTCCACTTCCGGAAGCGCTTCATCGATCTTTCCTGCACTGAGGCTCTCTGCAAGGAGGACATCCTTTGGTGTCGCCTGCTGCAGATCACTCGACTTCAAGTGTGCTGGTTTCTTGGGGTGCAGCACCTCAGCAGCAGTCGTTTTATTGGCCTTCAGCTCTTTCATCTTCTGCTTCTCCTCTTCCCGCTTAAGCTCTCGTTCAATCTCTCGATCAATTTCCTGTTCAAACTCAACCAAACCGGGTGCCGGACTGAAGGAGTGTCGCGTACAGGCGATGCGAGCCACCTCCAGTAGACAGAGCACCACATGGCGCTGGTTTACATGAGAGACGAGATCTTCACTGCAGAAGACGTGATAAGAAAAGGGGTTATATTTATAGCAAGTTTGTCACATTGAGCATCAAGCTTACGTTTCAAAGAGGACAGCATCGTGGACGCCCAACAGTCGGCACCAGTTGAGAAAGTTGGAGACATTATCACGGGCAAAGAAGGTGCGCGATTTGGCGTTCTCCCAGCACTTCATTGTGGCGGCGGTAAAGGGCACTGAGCCACCGGCGGCAAAGGGTGACCCACTGGCACTGTCCACTGAGCTGATTCGATTGCCACGATGGGACGCACTGACGTAGAAGTGCTTGGGAATTTCCTGATAAAAAAGTTGAAACAACGAGTTGATTATTAGCACTGGGTATTCATTAGGCAAAATGTCACAGTGATCTACCTAAAGTACTCTAACTTTTCTTTATGGCAAACAGTCTAACAGCATAACAGCACGCAGTGGTCAAAGTGCTAAAGTGGTAAAATTTTTTACCTGAAAACTACTCTTAACGTACGTCATGTTGGCAAATAAGCAGAAAGCAGTCATGCTCCCAGTAGATGATGAGGGCTACTTTATCGAACAGAAACCACCTAAATTCACCACATTAGCACCGTTTTGCGCAGTCCATCGTTGACTTTGCTCATCAAGGCAATTTTCGTAGCCTCTCCTGCAACTGCCTGATTTGAGGAAGACAAACAAGCTGTGTGTCCTCCGTCCCACCGGTAACATGCAGCATGTTCGCCTCAATGGCGGCAAATGAGGTAAAAACCATTTTTCTGTCTGCACTCTTTGAGCAAGAGCAAGATGAGTCGCACACACACACACACACTTAGTTTGCTCAGGTGCAAAGGTGCTCGATGCCGCTGACTGCTCTAAATCGGTCGCATGGCCAGTCAAGCAGATAGCTAAAACCAAACAGGCAAAAGACTACATAAGGCACAGAGTGAGAGAGAGAGGAAGAGCATATACGAGTGCCTAAATGACGACAATGTGCGCCGTCCATCGAACATGACAATCCAGTCTGAAGGAAAGATTTGGCAGCTTTTGGGGGACACTTTGGAAAGCCACTAAAATCAAGTTTTCTTGTGGCAGTTGATCAACCCTGTAGCTGTTGACAAGAGAGGCAATGCTAATAAGTGGAGATTCGTCGAAGAGGAGGAATTCGAGTACAGGCAAACATTGAGAACGCAAACTAAAGTGTGTTCGGTGAATTATGAAGCTGAAAAGTTAAAATACACAAAAACAAAAAGCAGACACAATTATCTAATTTCCATTTCAGGAACTGAAACAATTGTCTTGCGAGAAGTGCACGCAAATTGGCCAAAATGGAAATGTTTTCGGAAGACGGTTTGCAAGCAAGGCACGCAAATGCTAATGTCAAATTAACTTTCTGCTTCAGTGAAAAGATGAACACTAACAATGTCCGTTTCAATGATTCAAAATGCTCAGAAATTGTAATTTTATCATCACTTGCAGACATCAATTTGTTCAAACCTTTTCTCTGCGTGGCCTTAGCACAAAAGTGTTTATTTTCATTGATTGTTATTCCTGTTAGTCCAGCACTTTGCCACTGCAGCAGTGCAACACTGGCGCATCCACAATTGAATAAAGTGCCTGTGTCTGATGGAGTGTATTCATTTTCTCTCGTTAATATAACTGTAAACACACTCACACACTGCCTGTCTACTCAATCATGTGCATTCTTTAAAGCTGGACTATCAAATCAATTGATAAATCAATCACTCTACCGTTCAGTAAGGAATGCAAACGGGAAAGCACAGTGGTGACTGTCTAAATTGGGTGCCTGCCACAATGTACCCAGCAACTGAAGAAGAATGCTAGCAGTGTTCAAATGGCTGAGCGATCAATTGACTCTGCCTTTGCCACATTTGACCTTTAGTCAAACAAAAGGGTTTCGGTAGTCAAGATTGCCAGTGTCTATCACCAAAGTAAATGGTCACGACAATTTAAATATAGACAAAATGATAGAATGCAGTCAACTAATTTAGCTGACAACTTTTACGACGCTGGCTCGCATCAGAGTAATGAATTTGCCACCCGGTTATTTAGTATTTCGGCTTTCAAAGCTTTCGACTATTTTGCTAAAGCCTTCAGTTCCGGGGAAAACAGTTAATGTCAAAGGGAAACGGTGTAACGCTTCGTTGAAAATGTGACCCCCAATTTAAAAGGAAGAGAATACTAAAAAGAGAAAAAGCACCGGACAGCAAATTGCCCTTGTTGCAAGGAGACTTTGTGTGCTTAAAATAGTAAGTGTTTGATGGACAGCATAAAAGGCTTTCAAACACTCATTTCCCATTCCTCGTACCTGTATTGATTTTCCCGGTGTACTCCACGTCGGCGTGGTCGTGTGCGACTCAGTTCGAGGCGGCGTTTGAGATCCATTGAGGGCGGCGGCAGTGCCCGTCTTGGCAGTCCCTGCTGCAGCCAGTGAGCCATTGGGCAGCACCAGATTGCACTCCATTTCAATCAGTTTGGCGAGCTTGCAGACGATGACTCCATTGTCGAGGCGGTCCATGAAGTTGTCCACTGTGATATCGGGCACTTTGAGGATTCGATTCAGCCAGTCTATAAAGTAAGATGTAAATGAACAAAAGCAAATTAAAACAATGCTTGAAAAAATCGAATGTTACTCAAAGATATAATGGCGTGGGTAACAGCGGAAAAAAATAAAAGTAAAGTGCTACTCGTAACATTGTGGTTTTCAACCAAATTTCTACTCCCTACTGTTGTACTCTCTACACCTGATCAATGGGTAGCCGTCGCGGTCGCAGCTCCAAGTCTGATAAGCGTGACCGCGTCAACGATGCCAACTGGCGCTCCGACTGCTGCATGTCCTGGCTAGTTATGATCTTCAAGATTGTCATCATCATCTTGTTAATCATCGACTTTATCTGTGATATAATCCTTCTGATGTATCACATTCAGAACAAAGATGAGTGGCTGAAGGAGAACCACAACAACGAGGCGCAGTACTACATCGACATGGCCTGCTACGTTCTCGCCATGCTCTCCATCATCTTCCTCATTGTTCTGGTGGCAACTGAATCAATCTGTGGCATTATTATGACCCTCATTTTCATGGTCCTCATTGCAGCCTGGTACGTTTACACCCTCGTCCGTGACAAGAAGCCAATCCACCCTTGGCTTGTACAGGTGCACACAATCTTTTCCATATTGCAGGCTATACTTTTGCTTTGCTACACCATCCTCCTGTGCTTTGCTACTTGAATTCACAAGTTTACTTTTCAAATATGCCCAGCAAATTTTTTGCACATTGTCATGTCAAAACGTGTTAAAATTCCATGTTATATGATAAAATAGAATTTTAACGTCACCAATAAAATAGGTTGAAAAACTGTCACTGTCTTTCTTTTACTTGCAAGCAATACACGTCAATTGAACATGTCTAAAGTAAGCTCCACCACGCCCAGCTCCAATTCCAGCTCTAGTGAGACTCCAGTGGCAAAGAGCTCTGCCAAGGAAATCTGCATCTGCCTGATTTGGACACTCAAAACCTGTCTCTTTTTAATCTACTTTATGGTTACAACTTTCTACTGCCTGGGAATCTATGGCATGTTCGCTAGTGGGAAAATCGACTATTTAATATTGGGCTTTCTGATATTTGGCCTGATCACTTTCTTCCTAATCATTTGCGCCATCTGCTTTGAGCACAAGTGCACCCTTCAGCTTATCCTGACTTTCACGGTTGCAAACGTGGCATGGCAAGTCTACAAAGTTTTTATCCGTGGAAACGGTTTGGGCGGTTTGTCAAAAGAGGAACAAGGACAATTTTATTCTCTCTGCACCTACGCTGGAATGATATTTGTGTACCTTATGGCTATTTGCATTGTCCGCTAAAAACTTGTTCTGTTTTTGAATTTGTTTGAAATTACTCATTAAAGCTACTGTATTCTATTTTTGAGTTATAAAACCCGTGACTTAACAGCAAAGCGTATCACTCTTACTTATTCAAAGAAAGATGGCAAGTCGTCGTGACTCGGGCAAGCGAAGTGACTCTCGTGGTCGATACAACTCCGAATGTCGTTCGGACTGCTGCATGGCCTGGCTCATCACCATCTTCAAGGTGGTCATCATTCTCATGCTCATCCTGTGCATCATCATGGCGGTCGTGGACATCGTGGACGTGATCAAGCACAAGGACTCGTACTCCAGCACAATGTACCTCGTGGAGATTGTAATTCGAGTAGTTGAGATTGTCAACTACATCATGCTCATCGTCATGGTCGCCTGTGAGCAGGCAGCATGCATTTGCATCACCATCCTCCTCAGCGTTTGCCTTCTCATTTGGGAGGCGTACGAAGCCCAGCAGAAGAATCACTACAACGAGTACGTCCGCTCGCCAGTGTTCATCATCAACCTGATCACCATCATTCTACTCACATGCTACAGCATTTTGCTTTGCTTTGGCTAAGTGTGACGTGGCACGATTTTTTCATATTGAACATCACCGTGTTCAATACTAGACAATTTTTCCAATAAACATTGCAAAAAGAAGACTGCTCTTGCTGCAATGCTGTCTAATTGCCTGATTGCTTTGTGCTGATTATGTTTGGTGTTTAAAATCCGTCTTTCCGCTTTCCACCTACGCTTGCCTAATTTTAGTCCACCTCCTTCTCTCTCCCGCTTGCCAGCTTTCGTCTTCTGTCAGTCTGATTACCTTCAATTAACTCTAATTGCCATCAAAAAGAGCGTCCCTCTTTTTCTCTTTCATTTCGCGTTTCACTTCAAACAAGCGTTGACTTATAAATTTGCCGAAAAGCATCCATATTATGTTCTCACAATTCAATCGTTCAGCACTTTCCCGTTCACTGAGGCACATGCCCCGTGTTGATTATCGGCCACTTATTCGAAACAGATAATGTAATCAATAGTGCGATCTTTTAATAGATATTTGAAAAAAGTGGCTGCCCTCGCCACAACAGATCATCTCCAGTAGCTCCCTTCCGCATTCAGTTCGCCTTTTGTGTGTGTGTGTTTTCCACTGCGTAATCGCCTGTTATTGGCGAATTTTTCCTTTCTTGCAAAGCAAGTGATTGAACAGCTACAGAGAAGAATAGCCGGACTAAATCACCTCAACTCTGAAGATTAGTGCACAATGGACACGGCAAATCACACACACACATGGCCGCAAGTGGCACGTCTTGCGTAACTGTTTCCCTCCTAAAGAGCACTCGAGTGAAGGAGAGGAAAAGAGGACCCTGTTCTTTCTCGCTGGCAACTGGAGGGGAAAGGAGCAATAAATCAATAGCTCTGCAGCTTCTGAACCGCCAATGTATAATTATTATTAATAATTGCACTAATATTGATCAGACTTATTGGCGGTAGTAACAGAGGAAGAGAGAGAGAGAGAGAGAGGTTTCTCAGAGCCGCTGGCTACAGAGGAGAAATTAGCTAAAAGCTTAGTTTAGAAAGCTTTGTACACAAATGGATGATATGGATGATTTGAGACACTAAAAATATCGATTTTTAATTTGAGATCGCTTTTTGAATTTACAATTGGGCAATTAACCAAATTATGGCATTGTTTCATGCGTTGAAACTTCTTGACTATGCTCTCTGCTATTCCACTTTACAATAAAATACTTATATTTTTAAGATGCACAAACGAAAATACTCTTATATTACTTCACCATTTTCCCCTTTCACAAAATAGAAAGTCCAGCAAGTGTGACAGCATCACATCTCAGGCTCGTAAATAAGTCAATAAAAAGGCTGTAATATCAAATCAAATAATAATAAGAAATGAACACACATTTCCGTTGGTTCTATCCTACTCAAAATAGCTTGAAAGGGGCACTTTCACGATTGATTTTTTTCTCACTGCTCGCTGGCTATCATCGACGACCGGCTAATCATTGCCTTACAGCAAGATTTGAGTACTCTTCCTTCAAAACAAAAAATATCAATCATATTGGTAAATAATGGTGTGCGCAAGAAAAGAAAACAACAGCATCAGCTGATTGTAGAGAAAATGATAGCCTTAGTTGTTTGAATAAAAATGAAAATTGCATCATATTCTCACAGTTGTGAAAAATTTGAAAAATTCATTCCACATTCTAGTAACAGGCTGCAGAGTGTAATAAATGAGGACACCACAAAATCAGTCATTTACTCCTTTGACGTAAATTAAACAATGAAACAATCGCTAAACTAAAGTACACATTTGATGGCATCCGAAGAATATTTAATGAATTGTAAGCTAGTGGGCTACTGTCTAAATAAATTGCTCCTAAACAATGCCTGACGATAAATCATTGGAAGAATGTTGTGTCTACGTGTGTGTATATTGGGAGGCTCTTATTTGGCTCAAAAACATGAAGGAAAGTAAAAGTCAATAAAGCACAGTACCTGACACGTCCTCCTTCAGTGGAATCAGCGTGTCCATTTGCTGTTTGGCAATTCGCTCAATGTACTCCTTTTCAGTGAGCACCGGGCTTGAGGTTAGATTAGGTGAGGTGGGCGTCCCTGGTGTGGCTCGACTGCTGCGTGGAGTGCTGCTCAACTGGTGGCCAGAGGGTCGTCTGCGGTGGTTCGAAGAGGTGCTCAGGTGGCTGGGCCTGGGAGGAAGCGCTGGCTTCTCTCCAGCCGCTGTTTCCCCGGGATTGCCCATCGAAAGGTCCTTCACTTCAGAGGTAGTTGGTGGGGGAACAGGAGCAGCAGCAGGGGGAGGAGGCTGGACTGGCTTACTACAGGTACTCGGTGGTAGTGAGCTCACACTGGGCTTGGCACCACTTTCCTGACGAGGACCATCTTCCCTCGGCAGATCAGGTGATTCTCCTCGACTGCTGCTGCCATCTGAACTGCTGCTGCTGCTGTCACTGCTTCTCCCTGGTGCATGGTCGAGAATGCCATTGCCGGAGGCGGTGCTCCACAAGGGCAAATGGCCGGAGGAAGGCACAAAGGGGCCGATTGAGAAGATGGGACTCGATTTCGTTTCCACTGGCATTTTTTCCTGTTGCTTTAAAACGTAGTTGTGCAGCTAGTGCGGTTTGAAAGTAAGTGAGCTCATGACGAATTGAAATAAAAAAAAGTTGAACACAAAGTGGTGACTTTTGGCAGTAAAGTTGTCGATGAGGTGAATGAAGGCAGTGGTAGTTGAGCGAAGCAGGTAAGCAGATTTGTTTGACTATGTCTGTAACAAAAAAAGTTGTTTTAGTATTTTATCAAGTTTAAAAAAGTCAATATTTTATAAAACGTTTTTGTCTTAAAATAGTTAACCACTACGTTACAAAAAATTGGGTTCACTGGTTAAAATACTTCCCATTTTGCTACGATGTTGAAACTTTGCCTGTAAACTCATAAAAATGCATAGGTTTCTGGAAATTTTTTAAATTTTGAACCGGAAGTGGGAGGTGGGCGTTCCCAAATGGTATTTAATTTTTTATATTTGACAATTTTGATAATTGTTTTGGTCAATTCTAAGACTTTTAGCGCTATTTTCAAAATTCTAACGGAACCGGAAGTGTTCCAAATTTTTTGGAACTTTTTTGTTTTACAACATATTTGAAAAGTTCTTTGACCATTTTATTTTCCAAATCAAATAATGACAAAACGCAAAAAGAATTTTTAAAATTAAACTATTTTTACTAGAAATATGAATTTCTGAAGTTGATCCAAAAACTTTTTTGGATCAACTTTGAAAATCAATTACTCAAAAAGTACTTGAGATATTAAAATTTTGTTTTTTGCATATGTTTTTGTATGTGTTTAACTTCATTTTTACTAATTTAAAACAATAATTTGTTAGCCGGAAGTACCAAAGTCCAATTGGAACTTTGCACTTCCAGTAGATATAAATTTGATTTTTATAAATTCGGACTCCTTGTAAGATTCTACCCCAATTTTGTGTCACTTGTTTGTACATTGGACAATCTAATAAAAAGTTAAGATTTTGAGTTTTTTCAAAAAAATTATATTTTTTTTCTAGACATTTTATTAAAATTGAAAATCCCAACTTTCAATTTTATTGTCCAATATACAAACAAGTGACACAACATTGGGGTAGAATCTTACAAGGAGTCCGAATTTATAAAAATCAAATTTATATCTACTGGAAGTGCAAAGTTCCAATTGGACTTTGGTACTTCCGGCTAACAAATTATTGTTTTAAATTAGTAAAAATGAAGTTAAACACATACAAAAACATATGCAAAAAACAAAATTTTAATATCTCAAGTACTTTTTGAGTAATTGATTTTCAAAGTTGATCCAAAAAAGAAGTTTTTGGATCAACTTCAGAAATTCATATTTCTAGTAAAAATAGTTCAATTTCAAAAATTCTTTTTGCGTTTTGTCATTATTTGATTTGGAAAATCAAATGGTCAAAGAACTACTTAAATATGTTGTAAAACAAAAAAGTTCCAAAAAATTTGGAACACTTCCGGTTCCGTTAGAATTTTGAAAATAGCGCTAAAAGTCTTAGAATTGACCAAAACAATTATCAAAATTGTCAAATATAAAAAATTAAATACCATTTGGGAACGCCCACCTCCCACTTCCGGTTCAAAATTTAAAAAATTTCCAGAAACCTATGCATTTTTATGAGTTTACAGGCAAAGTTTCAACATCGTAGCAAAATGGGAAGTATTTTAACCAGTGAACCCAATTTTTTGTAACGTAGTGGTTAACTCATTCAAAATTTTGGTCAATTTTTCTTACAAAAGACAAATAAAAGTTAAAAATACAATAAAATGTGCTCAATGCTGAAGCACAAAAAAGGAAAAACGCGCAAAATGTAAAGTGGTCAACAAGTGGTTGACAACAATTCAGAAATGCTTTTGAGTTAATGGTCATTTCTTTTAGAGGAAGTAAAACCTCAAGTAAGTTTATTTTTTTTTTGCAAAATCGAATTGAAAACTTTTGACCCAATGACTTAATTCAAATAAAAGTTTTTGTTGTCAGGAAAATTCAGTACTGCCATTTACAGTAGGAAAATTATCTAGTTTATGTCAAACAACAACAATGTTGCCATTTTACTTGCTTCGCCACCTCAAATCAAATCTCAAGTTTGTGCCGATTTTGTAATCGTCAATCTGGACTAAAGTCAATTTCAAGTTTAGTTTCACCTGATTGAGCGGCTCCAGCGGCTGTTTCGCGGAAACTGACCGAGTCGATCGACGCTTTGATGACTTTTGCAGTGGCGAGGCCTTTTTGACAGCAAACAAGCATTGCACAGTTTTGCTTGTGTCATGAACAAAAAAACAGCTGTTGCTTTCGAGTTCAAGGAAAAAACAAGGAAATAAAAACAAAACACGACGCAGTCAAAAGTAAGTGAAGCAGAACTGAGCTTAGACCTTTTTTCTCTCTTGGTTTCTCCTTTATTTTGACCACATTATTGCCCCGATTGTTTTTCCAACTGGCAAAAAATTTAAATTAACTATAATATATATAAATTAGTAAAGCTAAAACGCAGCCTTTTTTAAAGTACTTTTCAAATTAAAAATACAAACACAATAAGATTCAGTCTAAAAATACAGCCATTAAGCAAACATTATGTAATAGGAAGTTGGCGCTTGGGCGCCAGATCAAATATTGCTGTTGTACTAGCGGGCGGTCGTAGTACACTACTGAACAATGTTATGTGCTTGTGTGTCCTCCTAAACTACAGCTGGCCTCTGTGTAATTAGCAAGGGAGCGGACTGACTGCCTCTTAGCTTTTGCCACCAACATTAGATTACGTCCATTAGTTTTTCCTTGAAGTATGATATATCCAATTAGGCAGCGTCTTTATTATCACTTGGCTAATCAAACAGACGACCAAGGGACCAGAAACTGGTCAGCCTGCAAACTGGCTAAATGGGCAATGAAGTTTGCTTTTGATACGCTTTTGGATTGTTCTGAGACGCCAAAGATACACTGACAGAGGTTATTGATGAAATGGAACAAAATATGTACGAGGTTAGGCAATTAAAAACAACAAATTGGTGATTATAAGTAAATAAAGTAATTAGCTTAAAAATACAAAAAGATGTTAATATTATTCCGCTAACTAGATTTGGCCAAAATATATTGTTTTTATAGTTTAACAATTTTTATTAGTTGAAAATAAACTATTATGCTAAAAAATATTGTTTTTTGTAATAACAGTTTAAAAACAACATCAAAATGTAATAATTACTATTTAAAAACTGCTCTAATTGCACTAAACGAGATGTTTTTTCTATATGGATTTATTGCAATTAACAATTGTTTCATAACAAAAAAGTGAAAAAAATTAAAATAAAATGAAAATCGTGCAATGTTTTTTTTATTACGGCACAACAGTTATTCCATTTTTCTTTTCGGGTTGAGATGGCATTACATTTTCTGTTACAACTTAAATTTTTTTTTGTTCAGCAAAAATGTGCAAGTATAACTTTTATGTTCTTGACAAGCAAATGGGTTATTGTTCCAGGGGCAAAACTACACAACTCAGTTTTCCGGATTACTACAAAAATTTTTATTTAAGTAAATACAACGACATTTTCAAAATGGCCAACTTGCGTGCCAATTTTAGCTCGGTTTCTTGTTACCAAAATCACTCTGAGCCTTAAGTCATTTTAAAAATTTATGATCATTGCTATTTTAAACTAGATAGTTTTTTTAGCAACAATGTATTTATTTTATTTTAACAATATTTATTTTTATGATGTTTTTTTATCTCAAATGTTATCGTCTTTTTAAATTGTTTTGTTAAAAAAATTTAAAACGGTGACAAAAATGAAAAACGTTTTGTTTTAATCAAATTATATCTATGATGTTAAATTGAAAAAAATTTATTATGTTTGTGTTAAGAGTGGAAAACAAAACTGCATGGGAAAACATAAAAAAGCTTTTTAAAATTAAATTAAATTATTATTTTTTTACAACAACATTTTTTTGTATAAGTACTTTTTACTGGTCAACGCAGTAAAAATATTTTTTGTTTTTTTGCATATTAGTGAACTTTTGTGATTTTAAACTTTTGTTTTTTCTGAAAACAATTCTATTGCAGATTTCAGTTTGCAATTATTTAGTGAGCTACATAAAAAGTATGTTCAATTAAATATTGAAATTACAATAAACATCATGTGCGTGTCTAAGCGAAAAGTAGGACAAAATGTCAAATGTTTAGAGTGGTGAACCGCAGTGCTAGTGAAAGATGCGCAGCATATGCGATTAAAACAATAAAGGGCAGCACCAGCACAATAGATGATCAGTGGTGATTGCTGCACCGCTGCTAATTCTTTTTCGATTGTAATTGTCTGCATTGGTCTCAAAGAGAATTTCAGTAGACATGAGTAGCGGCGGAAAATGTGTTGCTGTGTCGTACCGGCTGAACAAACGACATTGAAGGAGGACTCAAGATATATTGCTTTTAGACTTTTTATTGTTACCTGGTAGAGAGTGCTGGCGCAGTAAAGCAGTCTTGTTCAATTTAAATATTAATTTACGAGCAGTTGCTCATGCATGCGATCATAGCAGTGCAAGTAAAACTGTGGCTACTCTGACATGAGAAGGACCAGCAAAATGGTAATTGAAACAGAGAACACAGACATATGAAATCACTTAATTGACAAGGAAAAGAAGAGAAACAAGGAAATGGTTACATAAAGAAGAACAAAAAAGTAGACAAGTTTTTAGGCGTCAGTAAAAAACTTGATTAGTTTAAATTGTAGCAATTTTAATGAAATTTTTAAGGTAATTAAAATACATTTTAAAAATACAAACAAACGTAATTTTTAATCAAGAATTTTTAAAACTTTTAAAATGAAATGAGTTATTTTAAAAAATTTTTTTATTTTTGAATGTATTGGATATTACTCAAAATTTTTCAGCAAACTAATTTCACTGTCAGTTTGACAATAGATCCTTGAGTGGACAAAAGGACTAGTTTTAATCTTTACTCATTACTATGCATATCCACTGTGCTGCGACTATGATTATGGTTATCGTTTCAAAAGTTGCTCCCGAAACAGTGTGTTCTCAGTAAAGTGCATATTGGGACATTCACGGTAAGCGTTTCTGCAAAAAAGTCGCGTCCCACTCACAAATTTGGTA
>JAALOO010000577.1_pt1 | contig 31472 bp, 22 predicted proteins | sample 7257641 | NCBI WGS metagenome assembly JAALOO01 (sample SAMN14085613, study PRJNA598686) | mite metagenome | biome: ENVO:01001000; feature: ENVO:01001002; material: ENVO:01001226; isolation source: single female mite from University of Michigan culture on fish food culture... ...
TGCCAAAAATCTCGCAGGTATCTTGAACTTTGCACCGGGCTGACGCCCGGTGTAATTTTCATTAAAAATAAAATTGACTTACCATTTGGAAAAAAATGCATTTAAAGTACTCAAACAAAAAGAAATAAACAAATAAAATGGAAAAAATTGCAACTGTAGTTAGTTGTGATCTGTCAGCTGGACACTAATCGAATAGCCGGCATGTTGTTTTCTGTACACTGCAGACCAAATCCCGGCACGGCGGCAAGTGCTAGCAGCCGCCTTAAGAACGGGTAGACGTTCGTGCGGGTAGTGCTCGGACGGTACCCACTTTGCTGATATATCGATTTGATAGCAGTAAGTGAGAAAGGAAGGAAGACCCAGAGAAGAAAGTGAGATTGAAACTGAAAGTGAGGGTGTATATTCAAATTATTATGCTATTATGTGTCATTTTGTGGTGACAGTAATGATAATGCGCCCTGGTGTTATAGCAGGGGATTAGGTTTCACTGTGATGATGGCCAAAGTAGCAGGTAGGAATGTATGATGGCTGCGGTTGTTTCTGCTGTGGTTTAGGTTTAGGTGCGTGAGTGGATGTCATTAGAGAAAACAAAGAGATGAAGTAACTGAATTATGACCGCCATAAGGAAGCAGAAATTCTGAAAAGCACTGACAGTAATTGATAACATTGACCGGCCAATTGCATGCTAACTAAATCAAAATATTTTTATTTGATTCAATGTTTGCTACTTTTTTGCAAATATCATAGTGAAGTTTTTTTAAAGAAAATCGGGTTCAAAGATGATCAAAATAGCAATGCTTTTAATAAAACAAAAAAGATCCGATAGAGAGCGACTCCATCTCAAAGCTGACAGTTTCAGCAATATTGAAAATACATAAGAAATGGCTAACTTTTACCTGATTTTCTCAAGAATTATAAAATAAACTTCATTTTGATAAAAACGTCATATGTTATAGTTTGTTAGGTCAAAATTGAGGTTTAGTTGTGATCATTTATTAACTGTTCTAAGAAAGGTAAAATCGATTATTTTAAAATTGACTTTCCCGATGTTTGTATTACAGGTTCAGCGTACTCAAATACTTAAAAACATTTAATTTTATTCGTGTTATAAAAACAGTCGTCTCGTGAAATGAATATGTACAGTAGAAAAGAATAAATTAAGATGAGACTGGCAAATAAAAAAACTAGTTATTTACACAATACATGATAAAAAATGGCACGCGATGAAATGAGAATTGGTGAAAATTCCAAAAGTTGGCGAGTTTAGTTGGCTGTTTTCAAAAACTCTGCTTTTTACGTATAATCCTCGTTTTTGAAAAAATCCTCCGAGTCATTGTAACCGTCCGTTTGTCGTCTGGTCGCAGAGCCATCATACCTCGGTAAGTTAACTCCTTTGATCATATCTGCGGCTTTTTCAGCAATCATAATCACCGGAGCATTGGTGTTTCCGGAGACAATTTTTGGCATAACTGAGCAGTCAACGACACGAAGTCCCTTGACGCCACCGAGGACTCGCAGCTCAGGGTCAACGACGGCAGTTGGGTCGTGCTTTGCGCCCATCTTGCACGTGCCAACTGGATGGTAGATGGTGGCAGTGTAGGTCCTAGCCACACAGGCCAGGTACTCGTCACTCCACATTCGGTAGTGCTCACAGCCGGGAAAGACCGTCTCAAAGAGTCGTGCCTTCATCGCCTGGTACGGCGGCGTCAGACCAACGGCAACCGATATCTTCATGGCATCGACCATCGAGAGAATGTCCTTTGGGTGCGTCAGGTAGCGCGGATCAATGATCGGTGGGTCGTAGGGATTGGCAGAGCGCAGTTTGATGTAGCCCACCGATTTAGGACGCAACAGCACTGGGTACATGCTAAAGGTGTCGAATTTTATGTACGGCTCGTACACCTGCTGCCAGAGCTCCTTAGTGAAACCCTGCACACGACGAAAGGTCTGCCCGTCGTCAGAGGTCGGTCCGCCAGTTACCATGTGAATCTCAAAGTCGGGATAGTCGTCAGAGTGATTAGCATACTTTGACTTGATGAAGCCAAGGCCCTCCACTCCGCCAAAAGTTGTCATTGGACCTGAAGAGAGAGAAAAGAAGAGAAGAGGAATGAGATGCGGTGGCAAGAGTAGAAAACGAGAAAAGCGAGAAAAAAGTGTTAGAGAAGAAAGCAGTGAAAAAGCTGGGAAAACTAGATAGAAAAGGTAACGGTATTAAAGTAGCCACACTGACAGCTTCTCCTCCCGTTTGAAAGTGCCGTAAATAGAACCGACTTTAAGTGAAACATTGACTACAATACAAGTGAAAGCAGCTACTTCCAGTTCTTCTCAGTGTCCTTCTTCACTGATGATCTTGTTTTGCCACTGCCAGCGCGACACACGGCGCAACACATCAGCAAGCAAAACATCATCAGCAGGTAACTAAAAGAGGCAACTAAAAACAAGAGCAAATCACTCAGTGCCGTTAATCAGCGAGAGCGATCAGGTGCACTTGGCAGCGAAGAGCAGCTGTCGCTGACGATTTTGGCAAATTTGTCGAGCTGCTTATCCAACAGTTCATCTACGACGTGGCCAACAAAGGCGAGAGAAGAGTAGAGAAGAGGTCGGAGATGATAAACGGCCAGTGAGGCATCTCCGTGTGTGTATGAGCAGCATGAAGCTTCTCTCCTATTGACCACTCAGGCGAAACATAACCCGATTTGGAAACAAAAAATAGTGGCCAAAAAGAACAGAAGCAACAGGAGACATAACTGCCTCATTAGCGCAACAGTGACATCGACCGAGAGTGATTTGACTGCAGTGTCAAGTGGAACGACACACAGTGGGCTAGAGTCCGCCAAAAACTGAAGATCGACTGCAGTGCTGTGCCATCGATGTGTGTTTGCGTATAATGGGACTGCAGATGGCAATCAGCGTGGTCCGCCACTGTTGTCGGCCACTGATAATCCACTGACCATCACCATCAGAGTCGTTGCCGCCAACTTGACACTTTCACTGAAGAGACGAGCAGCACTAGAACTTGTACCGCCGTGGGCAGGCCGTTTGAGGCAAAGAAGCAACAGCATTCAGCGATAAGCAGCCTAATTTAGAGTAGTCCGAGGCAAGTAGACTAGCGGCCATTCAAAGAAAAGGAGTCAATGTAAAGAGCGGTCACAAACACCGACAGATTGAGATTGATTCGAGCATGCAAGTTGGTGCATGGCAACAAAGTACGCCAGGGGGCAATTAGAGAGCGCTGTCTGGCACTGTGATAATTTGCCCAGTGGTTACTTGCTAAATGCTAATTTTAAACTGTGCCTGAAATTGGAAACGACGCTGCTGAGGCTGCCCGATAACAAGGTGTACGAAGAGTGCAGTTGTTGTATATCCAGAGATTAACAGTGACTCGCTTGCAGATACTGGCGGGCTAATTGGAAAGTTAGGCGCACAGAGGTTGAAGAGGAAGAGCAGCTAAACCTAAAGCGTATCGGCGGTGATTGATTGATTGATAGGTATACTGCCGGCTAGGGCGAATTAAAAAGGAAGGCAGACGCAATCGACAGCAGAGATAAAGTAGTGATGCAACCGTTTGCTCAGCACCTAAAGTGCGTCCGTTTTCAGCTAAACAGCAGGACATAATAGAATTAAAAAATTGTTGTACTTACCTCGGCCCGAGGCAAAGTAGCTGATGAGGTTAGGCAGTGAAACTATCCGTCGCTGGACAAAGGAGAACTTGCCCTCAAAGGTAAAGTGAACACCACCCGGGTAAATGTGATCCTGGAGATTCAGTCCGACGGGCAGGTCGGCAATGACGGGAATGCCGTGTGCCTCGAGGTGGTCCTTCGGTCCGACGCCGCTGAGCATCAACAGCTGAGCGGAGTTGATGCTCCCTCCAGAGATGACGATCTCCTTGCGCGCGTAGACGGCGTGCGTCAGTCCGAAGCGGTCAAACTGTACGGCGACGGCGCGCTTGAAGTCATTGAAGAGCACCTTGGTGACGTAGGCGAAGGTGATCACGTGCAGATTAGGACGGTCACGGGCAGAGCCGAGAAAGGCCTTGGCAGTGGAGCAGCGAGCCCCTCGGCGGACGGTGCCCTGAGGAATGGCAAAGCCTGACTGGTAGGGACCGTTCACGTCCACATTGGGGTACCCCAGGAACTTGCCCGCCTCGGGAAAGGCAATCGATACAGGCGTAGAGTCGGGTGGACTGGACACGGTGAGAAGGCCGCCCACACCGTGGTACCCATTCCTGACTATGGAAGGGTCACGGTTATCTTCGGACTTCATAAAGTAGGGCAGTACCTCTTCCCAGCTCCAGCCGTAGGCGCCGTTTGCAGCCCAGTTGTCGTAGTCACGCTTGTTGCCGCGAACGTAGAGCATGTAGTTGAGCACTGAAGAACCGCCAAGAACGCGACCACGAGGCCAGCGACTCCGCTGTGAGGGGCAGATAAAGATGATGATGATGATGATGAAAAAGAAATTAAAGTTAGCGTCGATGCACGCATACCCTGTTGATGAGACCAAAACAGGATGCTTCCTGAGGTTCAGTCTGGTATGCCCAGTCTATGGGTGTCATTTGTAGTGTTGCCGCCGCCAGTGGAATGTCCGAAAAGATGTTCTCCGATCCGCCTGCCTCAAGTAGTAGCACTCTCATGGTGGGATCTTCCGATAGTCGACTCGCCATCACCGCTCCTGCTGAACCGCCACCGACTGTCGTAGCAAGTGTAAATAAATGAGAGAATGAAGAAAAGGTGTGGAGAAGAAAGAAAGAAGCGAACATACCGACGATGTAATCGTACTCATGATCCCAGCTATTCCTCGATATGGACACTGAGTGGTCGGCGGCGCGGATCCAGAGAAGGGTGGCCAGCGGTACGAGCGCCGGTAGAAGCGGTGCAACGTTGACCATAGTATAGAAGGTGGTGGCTCACTGACGGCACTCATCAAGTGATGGTAAACAGAACTGGAAAGTATTTATAGGCAGATATATTACTGATTGGAAGATCAAGGCAAAGGATGACTGGCCGAGCTGATTACGCAGCCCTCCGTACTCGCCATTTTCTGGCCCCCTCTCTTCTCTTCTCTTGATTGAACTATGAGAGGCCGCTGGTGCTGCCGTGATTGCCGACCAGTGGATGACCGCTGCTGTACAGCGTTTTCAGAGCCCCGTTTGGCAGTGCAAGTCATGCACAGCAGACGAGTCAGACACCGAATGGGCAAAGCATCAAAGCGGGCAAAGCGAGGCAGCACTGCCGCAACAACAGCAGCACTGTGCAACCCAATCACCGGGCAGGTGCAGTCGTTGACAGTAGACCTTTTATCACTGTGTCTCTACTTGTCTCCTTCTCTTTTTCTCCCTCTCTTTCTTTCAGTGTGACTGTTCGAGCAGTTCCAATGATCTCTTCTGGTCCACAAGTCACCTCTTTCGTCTCAGCACATATTCATCGGCAATGGCAAATAGTAAGCAAGAAGTGAACACTGAACCACCACCATCACCACTGCCACCACTGAAGTGACTCATTTTTCCTCTGTCGACCTCTATTGTTTCCAAGTACTGCATGAGACTTTTTTGGTGTCTGTGCATATGTGTGCATGCTCAACCACGTTTTTGCTTTGCGGAGAACTGCTCCAGCGGTGGCAAAGAAACACTTGCAAAGCAGATGATCTAATAAAAGTGTGATCATGACGGCGGCAAGCAGTGTGCCATGTCGCGCGCGCAGGTAAACAGCTCTGCAATGCAGCATGCCGGCGATCGGTTATGGCCGGCTGATTTTTAGGTGAAATTTATGGTGCTGCAGTGACTGAACTGAACTGAACTGTCGTAAGTGACTGCAGTGCGAGAGTGCGGAAAAGACAGCACTACCGCCAGACTGAAGACAGGAGAACAGACAAAGGCACACTCTGAGATACAAACCGACCGATACCACTGCTGACCCCTTTTCGATTGTCTCCCTTAGGGCGAGCACCACCGCAAGTCTTCAGTTTGGACAATCATTTTGTTCGATGATCACAATTTGCTTAATGAAAGTGCATGTGGCCGACAGTTCAAGTGAACTTAGTTTCTTTAAAAGTCGCTTAAAAAATACCATCAAAAAGAAGTGACAATTTTTTTTGTCTGTGGGATAGTTTGATGAATAGACAAAAATGCTTTGAAAGTTAGCAATTCATTCTTAACCAGAAAACGGTCTCATGTCTATTCTAAACTGTCTACTATCAAATGAATCAAATGAATTAATCAAACTGTAAAATACTTTAAACTTTGTTATAATCGTTTTAAGATAATCATTTTTGCATATTTTTGTGTTCTATTCACTGTTTTGCTATCACATACTTTTCTTTTCTCTAGTTCCTGGTTTTTTTTATCTAAATTGGGTTTGTTATCACTTTTTTTGTTTTAGCTATAGGAAGCATAAAACGTATCAAAATACTCAATAAATAGTTCATTTTGAGTACTTAATTACCCCCAGTCCATTTTGGTTATCGCAAGTTGATAATTGTCACAAGGTAGTACTAAACTATCTGTAAAATAAAAATGTGAGCATGTTGGTCGTCGTTACGCTTGGACACTTGGTAATGTACCGTAATTTTAAGTTACGATATTCAGACTAAAATGTCAACAAAAAAGGCTGTTGGTAAATGTTTAAGGAGAGCACATAAAATAAAAACAAAAGAAATACTGAACTTGACTTTACTAACAAAGTTTTTTGGGCTGATAAACATTTCTTTTTGTCTTAGTAACAATTAAAAGCTGAAAATAAGTTTTGCAGTAAACAAAAACATAAAAAATTTTATTAAAAAGTTTACTTTATGGCCAAGAGCTTTTTATAAAAAATGTTTCAAAAGCAAATATGAGCTTACTTTTCTTTACTTTGGTATTAACAAAGAAGAATAAAATCGTTTTTCTATTAAATTAAAATCGAAATTTTCACCAAATTAAAATGCTGTCAAATGTTAATTTAATTATTTCTTGCTGTTCACGGTGAATTGATTTTCTTCTTTATTAAAACAACACAATAGTTTCTGTTGTGTTTGTTTAAAATAAGATGTAGTTCCTTAATGAACGTTGCTTTCTATTGCTATTTAACAAAGCATAGCTAGCAATTGCCCACTGTGTGCACAAATAAAAATCAAAAGTTGCCGGAAATAGGTGTTTTCAGTATAGTAAAATACCCGGTAAAAAAATTTCACAATAGATCAGATTTTTTTCTGACTGTAAGTAACTTTGTTCGGGTTAAATCACTAAACCAAAATGTTTCAAAAAAAGCCATTGCCACACTTGTTGACGACTGCAGAGAAGTTGTCTTTTAACCGCATGTACAGATGTTTTAATAAAACAGTGAAGCTGGACTGATGCTTTAGAGGATTTATGAAATTAACACTTTAACACTAATAAATGAGCATAAACAATGAAAAAAGAGAAACACTTTTCGTTGCTGGGTTGAGCGCACCCAAACTTCAAAAGACAGTTTTCTAACTCATCACTGAAGTGTAAACTGGCTCAAATCACAGAACAGAAAGTGAGTGAGATTCGCACAGCCGAGACAACCGCCTCGGTCGGCGGTAAGTTGACAATTCATCGGTGCGCAATGTGCGACAGTCTGCCTGACGATCAGAGCCAAAAGGGATCACCTCGGTGGAGCTATAATTGCACAGTTCGAGTAGTACTCTTGCCGTCGAACCACCAAACCGGGCTGAAGTTTTCGGTCTCCAACGAGTGGTGGCTGGTGGCTGGTGACTGTGGCTGAGCTGCGCTTAAACGGTCCACAAGTGACTGCTAGACCAAGTTGGCCATGCTTCGCTGAAGTCAGGCCAACCAGCCAGTCAGGTGAGCTTGAACTTGGAAGACTTGCTTTGGACCGCAAACTAATCCATTCTGTCTTTTAGATTTTTAAGGCGGACACTAACTCGATTTTATTGAATTAGTTATCAAATTCTAAATTAAACAAATTCTTCAGAAATCGTATCATTTACAAATTAAAATTATTTGCCAAATTCATGCCCTTTACTTGACTCGTGTTTTGATTACTTTTTGAGAGAAATGTTTTAACGATCACTCGGACAATTATGCCAAGTGTTGTCAAATTAAACTGTTTTTTCTTTTAGCCCGTTGACCATTTAATAACTCACTTTTATATTTGACTATTTTCCATCACCGATTTTCTCTTCTGTCTGTTTTCAGACTCTAACCTTTTTTGCCGTATTCTACGGTTGGTCAATCATGCAGTGTCAAGGATCTTTTCGTTTTTTTCTCAGACGTACGAGAAAAGTCCTTTCTTGGCGTGAAAACAAAAATCAATTGAGATCATTCTTTCTTTTCTAGTTGGTTCTTAAAATGTTTGCGCAGTTTATCGATAGTGAAAAGGAAAAACGGATTTTCCTTTTTCAAGTCTCTTTTCTGTGTATACTTTTCAGTTTTACGCTTTACTTATAATTGAAGAATCGGTTTAGGTTTATAAATACAAATTGCAAATGAAGATGCTCATTCACAAACTACAACATTTGAAACTGGTTCTAAAGTTTATGCATAAAAAAGTTGATTTACATGATGAAAAATGGCACGCAATGAAGTGAGAATTGGTGAAAAGCCCAAAGGTTGGCGAGTTTAGTTGGCTGTTGTCAATAACCCTGATTTTTACGGAAAGTCTTCGTTTTTGAAGAAATCCTCCGACTCATTGTCGCCGTTCATTTGCCGTCTGGCCGCAGAGCCATCATACCTCGGTAAATTAACTCCTTTGATCATATCTGCGGCCTTCTCCGCAATCATGATCGCCGGAGCATTGGTGTTTCCGGAAACTATTTTTGGCATAACTGAGCAGTCAACAACACGAAGTCCCTTGACGCCACCGAGGACTCGCAGTTCGGGGTCAACGACGGCAGTCGGGTCCCACGGGGCACCCATCTTGGCAGTGCCCACCGGGTGGTACAGAGTGGAGGTCATTGTTCGAGCAACGCAGGCCAGGTACCTGTCACTCCACACTCGATAGTGCTCACAACCAGGCCAGATGGTTTCAAAAAGGCGAGCCTTCATGGTCTGATATGCTGGCGTCAGACCGACGGCGATTGAGACTTTCATTGCGTCGACCATGGTTTTGATATCGTCCGGGTGACTAAAGTATTTTGGATCAATGATCGGGTGGTCGTAGGGGTTTGAAGAGCGCAATTTGATGTAGCCGGTTGATTTGGGTCGCAGCATGACTGGATAGAGGCTGAAGGTGTCGAATTTTATGTACGGTTTGAAGACCTGCTGCCAAAGTTGTTCGGTGAAGCCATAGACTCTGCGGAAGGTTTGACCGTCATCTGAGGAAGGACCACCACTGATAAGATGAATCTCAAAGTCCGGCCAGTCGTCGGATTTGTTGGCGTATTTGGTGTTTATAAAGGCCAACCCCTCCACACCGCCTAAAATAGAAAAAGGGCCTGCAAAAAAGCGTTGTAAAAACGGTGTTTCAGCATAAATTGACTAGCTTACCTCTTCCAAAAGCAAAGTACTTGATCACATTTGGAATGGACGTAATTCTTCGCTGCATCATAGAGTACTTCTTATTAATTGTAAAGTGCACCCCGCCTGGATAAATGTGATCCTGTAGATTGTATCCGACCGGCAGATCGGCAATCACCGGTATTCCATTCATTTCCAGCTCATCACGAGGCCCCACACCGGAGAGCATCAACAGCTGAGGAGTGTTTATTGCACCGCCCGAGAGGATGATTTCCTTGCGCGCGTACACCTGATGGCTTAGCTGAAAGCGGTCAAACTGAACAGCAACGGCACGCTTAAACTCATTGAAGACGACTTTGGTCACATAGGCAAAGGTGATGACGTGCAGGTTTGCCCGGTCCTTGGCAGAGGAGAGGAAGGCTTTCGAGGTTGAGCAGCGAGCACCATTGCGAAGGGTCGCTTGGGGAATGGAGAAGCCAGTCTGCGTGGGACCATTGTAGTCGATGTTAGCGTAGCCCAGTTGTTTGCCAGCCTCGGTAAAAGCCAGCGAAATGGGCGTCGAATCGGGCGGATTGGAGACGGTGAGCAGACCACCCGTCCCATGGTAGCCATTGGCTGCCACAGCCGGGTCTTGGTTGTCTTCCGACTTGATGAAGTAGGGAAGTACATCCTGCCAGCTCCAGCCGTAGGCGCCATTTTCAGCCCACAAGTCGTAGTCACGCTTGTTGCCTCGCACGTAGAGCATGTAGTTAAGCACTGAAGATCCGCCGAGAACTTTGCCTCGAGGCCAATTGCTTTGCTGACCTTTCAAGCCAAAACAAGAGAGCTCCTGCGGTTCAGTCTTGTATCCCCAATCAACGGGCGTCAGTTGCAGTGTGGCAGCAGCTATGGGAATGTCGGAGAATATATTCTCCGAGCCGCCTGCTTCGAGGAGAAGCACCTTTATGGCCGGGTCTTCAGACAGGCGATTCGCCAGTACAGCTCCAGCAGAGCCGGCTCCAACTGAAAAAAGGGAAATACGCGATATTGTTTTGAAAGTGAATGTTTTTGTCAAGTCAACACCTACCGACAATGTAATCATACTCTTGGTCCCATTTGTCGCGTGAAATCTGTATGTAGTCGGCTGCCTTGAGCCAAAGCAGTGTCGCCAAGGGTACTAAAGCAGCCAGTGGCGCCGTGTTGACCATGATGACAATCAAATTGGAAATCACAGTTTACAATCACAAAATGTTGATTATATTTAGCACATTTTTGCAGTTTTACATGAACACTTTTTGTTGGGGAGTAAGAAGTATATTTAAAATCACCAAAAGTCGTTTAAAATTAGCACTAAAAAGATTTTGAGAACAATAATTGATACTTTAAGCCATTCTCAATTTGGAGACACATTCAATGTAAACTGTTTGGTATTCTTCATCTGTTGCACTTTTCACAGGGTCTGGTGTCCATCGAACAAAAAGTCAGGTTCACATTGTATTTAAAACTCACAAGCACATGCTCTGCATAAATAGTTTCAAACAGAGGCTAAAGCTCAACTGAATGCGGCAATGGAGCAACGGTGGTCGCTATCATGTCGAATTGCCAATGGCAATTACCAGGGCTTTCCTTGGCTCTTTCAAATTTTATACAGCGACACTGGCGCAGCTATACACTGTCGTCTGAAAATAGACACTGTCTACTAGGCCGACCTGGCGACCACCATTCTCCCTCTAAGACATTGTCTGCACAGGTGCTTGGTGCAATACAGCTGCAGGCAGGACTAATTCGCGTTGTGCCTACTGCTTCACTGAGCTTGACATTGCCTGCTCACTGCCACTGTCTACCAGGGAAGTGTCACAGCGGAAATGGCCACAGGGGGAGTGGAAAGAAAATGAGTGTAGTGGTAGCCAGTGCAGGCAACTACCACAGCTGGACTCACGCAACTCTTACTTTTGGAACAATCCGTACTCCAAAAAGACATATTTATAATGTCAATATTGACTTCCTTCAAATTTTAATTAGTTAAAACCACTTGCTTCAGGCTACATTTTGCTGTTAAAGGCTTACAATTTATCATTTAAATTTTTTTTAGTTGGAAAACATACATTACCTGTTTACTAACCACTTTTCACTATTTTCAAAATCATGGCTATATCCGCTTCATTTTTTAGTTTATCAATCAATCAATACACATCGATTTGTCATTATACATTGTGTAAATCACAATTAATTTTAAATCATTATTTTATTTATTTTTCCAAAACTCTTCGGTTCCTTTATGGCGCCAGAAATTCCGCCACGTCATGCATGACTTACCAAGCGTCAACATTTTTTTGCACAGACTTTTTAGTCGGCTTCAGTCATTCAACTGACCAGTCAACTAACTTAAACATGTATATACACACACTTACTAATCGTGCATTTGATCACACAAAAAACCTTGAATGCTCGAATTAATCAGTTGATCTCCACATTTGCTAGATCTTAACCAAAATCACGTTTTCATTTAGGTCTTTAAACAGACTTAAAAACATGTCAAAAATAAAAAAGTTTCTAGTTATCGACAATCCAAACCTTGTCTAATCTGCTAGGAGATAGCAGCACATGAGAACGGTACTTCTGATAAAGCATTGATAAATATTTATTTTTACTGCAACATGTTAGAACGAAAGAAAACTTGGAATTTTAATTTAGAAAAAATGTCTTGTGGGAAATAGTGCAGTTGGTTAGATGGCAGTTTCATTCATAACTTGCAACTTTCAAAATTATACAAAAAGACCTTAACTCAGTTTTGCTGCTAGCGTAAACGTACAGAGGATGTACGCAGTTCGGGAAATGGTCACTTTCACGCCACTTTGCTAAACATCTCATTTTTGTTATCCTTGAAATATCATAATGCGCTCATTCATAAAGTGCTTTGTTTGTCCTTTGTGATAGTACTAACAAGAGAGCCATTTCCTGCAAATTATGATTACCATGCGACAAAAAAGTAAGATTGCACTTGCCTTGACTACAGTAGACATAACTGGTTTTTAAAATGAAGATTGTACAGCATTTTCAAAGTTTAAAATGTTTTTTAAATTGCATCATCTCACTATTACATCTCAACAAACTGGTTTAAATAGTTTAGTTTTTATTACCTTTTTAGTGATTTTTACATGACAATTTAACATTTAGTTATCGGCTACTTTCTTCCGTCAGTGTTAGCAAATATTTGCTAGCAATTTTTATCTGTCGGTCTTTTTCTTGTCCAATCCTTGGTCAACAGTTGACATAGCCATAAAAAAGACGAGCAAGAAAAAGATAAACACAAAATTGCAACTTTTTCTTTTTGTTTTTTCCTTCAATGTATATTCAATTAGCAAAGTACTGCATTTGTTATGAAAATGGAGTATAAATAGAAGTATTCAGCTTTTACTGGTTTCAAAGCAGTGACCGGTAGAAAACGACAAAATAGCATTTGCAAAAGTTTGTCTAAGGCAGGGAAATGAAACGCAAATGGGCTGTTGATTTCCAAAAATCAGCCCATTCTGATTGTGCCTCTGCTTTTTGATCAGTATCATATAAATAGATGAGTGCTAAGTCAATAATCAAAAGCAAGTGCACTTGCTGCCTACCAAAATTTTGCTTCTTTTCACAATTGTTCAGACAAGTACAAAAGCGCTACCGATTGTCCGAAAATTAGCAATGGTCAGTGCGGGTAGAACACTTAATTTTTTTATTTACAAAAATTGACCAAAACGGGAGCACAAAAGAAAATTTGGTTATTACTGAATTGTAAGTCATTGACTTATTTTTATAATTATTTTTCAAAAATAATTTTTACTGTTTAATAAAATATTTTTATCAACAACTAAAAAACAATTTAAAAAACTATGATGATAAAAAAGTAAATACTCTTTAAAATAAAACTTATTTGCTACTAACATTTCTTGTAATGAATATCTAAACTTGAAATTTTGTGCAAAACTGATGCTTATTGCCTTATCGTTAATTTTGTTGCTTTAGTTTACCTTTTGTGTATTGTTTTGTGTAAGCTTTTTTAGAAGCATCATCAAATCTTCTTCTTTTTACTGCTAAAAATAAACATATTTAAATTAAAAATTGGTTTTTTAACAGATGGGCACTGTTCTTCTCAATGTAGGGCAAAAGTGAGAAACGAAAGTTTTAATTTTTGTTTCCCAACTAATTAAATTGCCTAAAATGTTCAACTAGAGATTCTTTTTCTGAAAGTAGAAACGAGGGAAAATGAAAAAACTAATTTTTGCTATAAAACATAAAAGATCATTAATTTTAAAAGATGAGAACAAACTGCACTTTTAGAGGTAAATCAAAAAAAGAACATACTAAACGGGCGTTAAGTGATTTATTTCCCTGTTCAAAATTCAGTGATGCTGTATCTGACTAGCATTTTTTCTGGGTGTGATATCTACTTTTGGGGTAAAGAAAACAGACATTTTGGGTGTAGCTAAGTGTGCGTGTGTTTGAGTGCAATTCTCAGATAATAATAAAAAAGTAGGTGAAAGTGCTCAAACAGGTAGTTTTTACCGGATTTGAAGTGTGAGTTTAAAAAACAAATAAAAAATATACAGAGCAAAAATTTGAAAACGACTAAAATGTTTTCAATGTTTTTAAGTGCAAATCATTAATTTGTAAGTTTATCTAGTTCAACTCAGTAATTGGCCCTTCCGTCCTCATCATTCAATTTAGCCTACTCTATTTAATAAATTAAATTATTTATTATCTTAAACACCTCAACATGTGGCTGATTCGCTATGACAAGCTAGTCGATCGAGATTGATCTGAAGCCAAAGGTACACAGACACACTTAATGCAGCAGGTTACGGTTTTCGACTGACACCGACAGTAAAGTAAAAAAGTGCTTTGGAGTTGCGGATTTGCCTTCAGCTGGCAAGAAACAACACACACTCACTTGCACACTGTCTCCAAGACGACAACAGAAATAAGGGGCGAAAGGAGGCGATGGCGATAGCAATTATCCACATGGCGTCAAAAACAAACGTTTGCATTTACAGTGACTTTGGAGAGTGCCAAGCGAGTGAACGAGGGGACCGCTATTTTTAGTTAAAACGCCGTACATATTGCGCGCAGCTAACCGATGTTTGCTTGATTAGAGCCCAGTGAGAGACAGTGAAGTGAAGCCTGGTGACCATCGCAGGTAATCGCAGTGAGGTGACTGCTCGCCAATCACGTAGGCCCAATTGACACAAAACGTTGAAGCAGAAAAAAGGAAGAAAAAGCTTTTGGCGGAGAAAGTGTGACAGGAGAAGTGTTCAATTTGTCGGTAAAGACTCAACGCTACTGTCTGGTGTTCCACGAAGATCACCGCTTAATGACTGGCTATTAGTCACTGCAATGGGGAAACAACAAAGCTGGCTTCTAGTGTTTCAATATTTGCAGCGTAGTGTGAAATATGAAATAAAGTGATAGGTGATCAACTTTATGTGATTGACTATAAATAAAAAAAGTTGGCTACTAAAACAATTGTTGGTGTTTCGTACGAATGAACTTTGATTTTTTCCATACCAAATCGATTCACTCAAAATGTAAAAGTGGCAACGGAAATGCTAACTGCTTAGTTGGGCAATGCATTAATTCTCAAATTCATGTCAAAAAGAAAAAGAGTCAGCTGTACTGTTAACTGAAGCAAAAGTGCAACTAGTTTAGTTTACTTGTTGAGCCTTTTTAGAGCTACTAGAAAAAGTAAATTTGCATAATCGTGCACAATTTAGTTTACTTCACTAGATAGAAGAAAATTTGCAGTTGTACCACATTCATTTGAAATGTCAAGTTTAAATGCTAGTTCTAAAGTTAAATAAATTTAAAAGTTTTCACTAGACATTTGCATAACTTATTTTTAAATAAACTTAGAAAACAAAATAATTGAGTTTTGTAAGTTGTCATTTAACAATTTGACACAATTTTGTTATAAAATCAATTTACTCAAACCAATCTAAACTTGAGCAGCAATACTTACATTCAAGTACCCTACAAGCAACTTTTTAACATGAAGGTCGTTGAATAATCTTAGCAAATCTGTCTGATTACTTACTTCAAAGCAAGCGGATATCCTCAGAGAAGAAAACCCCAATTATCTTAAAATATTTAAATTTCAAACCCAGTTAGAAACGACTTTTAGTTGTTTGCAAAAAAACACAATTGTTATAAAGAGGAAAAAATGGTTACACTGAATTTTTAATTGGAAACAATGCTATCTGAAAAAAACGACAAAAATGAACATTTTGGTTAGCATTCTGCTTGTTTTGTTTTGTGGTTCTTGTGGTACAAGTGCACAAGAATTCTTTTGGAGAAATTGCGGTAATTATTGTTTTTTGTTCAAACATAAAAGTTTATCATTTTAACACAGGTGGTTCCATGGTCACTTTCAAGCAACTTGCAATAGAACCTTTGCCGCTAGTGATAACTCGATCGTCTGCACATTACCTTTCTTCAAATGTCATTTTAAAAAGAAACATACCTCTTGATGCTGAGTTATCGCTGGTAGTCAACAAAACCATCAATTTTGGAGGAATGCAATTTCCTTACACTGTACCTTGCCACAATGGATTCGGGTCATGTCGTTATTCATTTTGTGACATTTTTCAACAAAAACAACGCAGATCACTAGTTTGTCCCTTATTTTCAAAATACAAACAAGCATGTTCATGTCCGATTAAAAAAGGCAACTACTCAGTGAGACGGGTTAAAGTGAAGTTGCCACTTGGAAGTTATGGTGCTGTCGTTAGAAATGCTGCTGCAATAAATGTAAGATGCCAAATCTTTTTGATCGTTTGATAGCACATTTGTAATTTTTTTTAATAACAGGGACATTATTCAGCCCGTGTGCTGATTCAAAATAAAGCAAACACAAAATCTTTTGCTTGCATCGATTTAAAATTTCACATTCAATTGTGTCTAAATTAGAAAACTTAAAAATGAACCAATAAAAAGACAAAAATTATAAAATCTAGTGCACAAATGCACATATTTTTGCATAGACAAATGTTTGATTTTTTTCGTAGCTAAACTCTAATGTAATGCAAATGTATTCTTTGCGCTTTTTCTCTTTGTTATCTGGCATAAAAAAGATATTTTCAGACTCAAAGTTTACTTGCTATTTTTTCGTTTTTTGTATACCTGGAAATCTTTTTATTGTAGCACTTGCTCACTCAATCTCTCTTTCACAGATATCTGTTTGAGTATGCATAAGACGTCAGGATAGATGCAGAAAGATGTTCAATATTAGTTATTTGCTAGCGTGGCATTATTTATTGCGATTTACATAAGACACATGAAACTGCTGTCTTCATTCCGTTTAGTGGTGGAAAGTGAGATGAGTTTTCAAATCCAGACAAGCAAACAGATTGTGCTTCGATGGGTCGGAAATAGTGAATCGAATGGAGTAATCACCTGAAAATTGTGAGAAAAAAGTTAAAACAAATAGTCATTGCGTCATCAACACATACCGTCAGCTAGCTGGGCGGCAATGCCGTGAAACTTGTCTAGTGGCACTGAGACCTCGATTTTATTGTCGACAAAGTTGCCCGCTTTGACTGGACAGGAACAGCTGTGTCCAGCTCCCTTGAAAAAAGGGCAGATAATGTCATTGTACCACAGGTGAAACATGTCGCACACTTTCAGTCGGCAACTGCCCATGCCATCAACGCATGGAATGGTCAATGGGAAGCTATTTCCGCCGAGAACCAATGTTTTATTGAGGGTAAGTTCAAACTCAGCATCCAATGGAAGATCTTTTGTCAAAGACACACTTGAGGTGAGGTAAATTTTGCTTGTTCGAGAAAGAATCAACGGAAGAGGAGTGATGTTCAACTTGTTGAAGTGAACCATAGATCCACCTGTAAACACAATGAAAATGATGCAATATTGTTTTTAAACTTACTTTACAAACTTACCACAGTCTTTCCAAGCGAAATCAACGCCATAAACAGCGGAAAATAAAGCACAAAAGATCAAAGTTTTAGCCAGCGAATTCATTATTGAAAGGGTGTGTAAAATGAGTAAATTAGCAAAACACAGTGAATGAACAATTAATGTATAAATCTCTTTTGATTTTTCTAATTTATACCCTAAAGTCACCTTTCTTAAAGATTAATTGATTAATCCATTGCCAAATATTGCCATCACTTAAATGTTTTGATAAGTCTCATTGTTAGTCAAGTGTTTGCTAGACTTTTCTATCAATGATTAGATATTTCTGGCAATTGCTTTCATTTAAGAAACACCCGACAGATAAAAATGTGCAATATAAAAAATGCTTTTTGTATTTTAGTCATACTTATTTATAAACACAATAAATTCAAAAATTTAAAATTCAAAACATTTTTTTCTTTACTCAAATAAAGTATCACAACCTCTCCGGTGCCATATCGGCTTTTGTTGGCGGTGGCATTTCCACGGCGCACCTTTCACACTTTGGCTCACTTTAACTCTGTTCACTTAAGCTGTCCTTTGACCAGTTCATCAATCAAAATTATCTTCTTCTTCACCCAAGACAACTTGTGTGCATCCCCAGTGCTTCACTGTTTGACTACGTAAAAGGAAAATCAATCAAATCACTTGCAGGCAAGTCAATCATATGGCACCGATGCTAAATGCAGACATTCAATCATCTAATAGTAATCAGACTTGCTCAGAAAGAAAATCGATCATGCCAAGTTTAAATAAAGGAGCACACACTCTTATGCTGTAGAGAGAGCTAATTGAAAAAACAAAAAAACAATGTACATTGACAATGGATAATAGTTGAATCGGAAACGAAACGAAACCTTTTTAAATAACTCAGCAACATCACGAAACATCGCAGAAGAGGCGTTTGATTATCAAATACACCACAGCCTGTTAATTAAAGTTACATGCATCTATTCATCAAGAGAAATCAAATTGAACTGAAACAGACTTGCCCTCAAATACAAATTGCTAATCGGTATCACGATTACCTTGACGGCTCCTAATCGGCTCAATAAATTTCATTCGCTACATAAAACCAACAGCAATTGGCAATGCAACAGTTTTTTCAGGTACCTTACAACTGCGCAAACAAACCGATCCAATTACTTTGAACTGTTTGATCGGTTTGAACTGCTTTTGCTGCCGTTTTAATGCAGTCGGTTATATTGCAAGTCTATCAAAGTTTACAGCCTATTTTCTCACTATGACTGCTCACCGCTGTTGACCACAGAGTGAAACCACGTTGTTACCCAAAAATACACTTTTTCCCGATTGCCAATTTTGCTTTTGTTTATTTAACCGCTATTGCCCCTTCTGATTAAACCTCCAGGACTTGCGCTTTCAGAAGCAATGTTTTTTGCTCAGGCTATTGTGCTAAGTGGACATAACTTTTAGAAGGTGCCATTATGACAAGGGCTAAATATAATAGCTCAAATTTACTGTGAATGAAATGAAGTGGAAGTAGAGCTGTCAGAAGGTGTAATTGACTTATTATGTTTGAAGAGAAAGTGCCATTGTGATAAACGGAGTCAAAACGTGAAATGCTTTAAAACAATGCCATTGCAGCAGATTCACAGATGATACTATGATTGCTGTTATGACATTTGTTCATCATTTTCACGATCAATTGCCGTCAGCCTCAAATGCTTCTACCGTTAAACAAGTTTTTGTGTCCTTTTCTTTATAACCAAGCGTTATACCGTTAATTCCGTTGGCTATTTTTAAAATCTTTTGTTTTCAAGTTAAAACCATAATTTTTTGTTTAAAAATATTGCACTTATAATAAAGTTTTTAAAAATAAAATTTTATAACGTTTTTTAAAAGTAAAATGGTGTTTAAAAGATTAATTAAAAATTAATTACTTTTTATTTTTATTTTTATGTTGATTTATTTATTTTTATTTATACTAGTACTCTGATTTACCTGATTAGATTATTTTGCAAATAAATTAAAATCAAAAGTTAGATATTTGCATAAAAAACTTTTGTTTTTTCAGAGTGTTTACAAACACAAAAGTTGACATTAGCATCTGCAAGTGATCAATCGTGGCTAAGTTTGGCTAATCATTCTTAAAATAGCCTACACACGCTTATCAAATGCATTATCTCTTCATCTATTCTTAGTTTTGCTGTTTAATTGAATTATCTCATCAGAAGTGCAGAACAAAAGCGTCATTAGAAGAACAGTACCTGAAACTGAAAGCTGACATGCCTTTGCTTAAGTTTGCCCATCGATTTATCTTTGCTAATGTATTCAATGTTCTGTGGTTTCCCGTCGTCGTCTGCTAACATCTTTATTAACAGAAGCTCGATGCATCACACCACACTGACAATGCACAAAAAACTGATCAATGGCCAATTTGCTGACAGCATGTGATCAATGTTTAGTGACTTTGAGTGACCACTGATTTAGGCAGTTGTACATACATTTCTACATTTAAACAATTGGATAATTAAAGCACTTGAGTATTTTACTCAACAACTCAAGAGTAAAAAAATTAACTGGTATTTAAAACAAATATTTAAATTGTTTATTAAACGGTTCAATTTTAAAAACAAATATTTGTCGATAATTGTTTTCAGTCACGTAAGTTTAAACAATGACTTGTTTAGCACACTGACCGAAAAAACGCAAAGCAGAACTAATGCAATCGACTGACCATTGTTTTTGGCAAATCAAATCAAATTACTTTTAGGTGACTTTCTATTTTAGATGTGCATGTAATTTAAAAAAATCGTTAAATATACACAATTATAAAAATTTTATTACAGATATTAAAATTTATTTGGAGAAAATTCATCATTTATACCAAGTTCATCAGTTTCTTCAAATGAAAAGCATAATACTTTTAAAAATGATTTGCTTTTAAACAAACTTTTTGAAAACAGTAAAACCGCCAAAACCATTTACTAAGCAAGTGTAAAAATTTAAATTTAGCTACCAACAGGGGAAAGAGAGTCTAAGCGATTTGTCGGAATGCAGAGTATTTTTTTGTTTTGCCTATGTTGAGTTGCTTTCGTTCAGTTTTAATGCAAGTCGTTTTGTCGGTCAACACACTGCTTGCGCAGGCATTTTATGTCATAGCAGACAGACGGTCATTTGCCTTGATCAAAACTTCCATCATCACTAACTCAACCATTAAGTTCATTCAGATAAATGAAACGTTATTTAAAAAAATAAAAAAAGAAAAACTCAGTCTATTCAAGTGCAGCTAACTGAAAAAATAAAAAAGCAAAGAAAATATTTTTTACAAAATAATTCAAAATGTAGCAAATCCAATTTGTTTATTTGTTTAAGATAGTAATGTTGATGATAATAAAAAAAATGCAAAAATAAGTTTGCTAATTTAAAACTGCAAACGGCAGCAAAAAATTACAACAGTAAAAGAAAAAACAGGCAAGTACAATGTATTCAATAAAATTACCCCAAAAAGTTTTCTGCAATTTTTCAAACCTGTTTCCTATGATAGAGTTACAGCAACTCATTCATGGCTAAGCATCATTGCAAACCCAAACAAAGTGTACACAAGCTTAATCGCATAAATCATCAACCAGGCAAATCCATCCCGTGCATCGAGTATCGCTTATATGCCTTAACCGGCAGTTCCGCTCATCAAGTACTAAACAAAGAGCCATCAGATTAATCTGCTGAGCTTGATCTCGTCGTGAAAGACCTTTCTGTGAAAATGAACGGCTAGTGAGAGAGAGAGAGAGAGAGAGAGAAAGGCAACAGAGCCCACTTGGTGGTGGGAAGATGTTCACTAATGTTTCGGAATTTCATTACAGCTTAGCGCATCTCCAGTGTAATTATGTAAGAGCAAGTATGGTCTAAAATTAATGCCGCCGCAACAGTATTGCCTTTTCACTTGACAAGAGATCATTCTCTCTCCCTCTCCCTTTCTGTTGCATTTTTAGTTGCCGTGAACACGAATAGCATCACGCAAATCTGAGATGTGAGATGTGTATCGACGGTGAGGACGAGGTCAAGCAGACCTAGGCTAACTAAAAAGGCTAACTTTGCTCCGTATTAGCTCCGTCCTTAATAGCAATGCAGACAGATAGATTTGACCACAAGTGAGCACTGAAATCACTATCACTTTTGTTCATCTGCCGCAAACAGAGAGGCAGGTTGTACTGCTGCTGCTGCTTATCAACAGAGATGATCAGCAGACGCAGAGAGCATGCCCCCGAGTAAGTAAATGATAATTACCGGCTCTGGTTATGGCAGCACTTTTGCTGATAAGCTGACAACTTCTTGCAGCCATGGTCTTTTCAACTGTGTGAGCATTTTTTTAGCAACCATACCTGAGCACATGCTTTATCAAGAGTACCCGGTTGTCAACAGAAGACAGAAGCTACCACTTCTCACTGTTCACTTTTCAATTTATGTCATTCTTGTTTTTTGCTGTCAACGGGTATTTGCGAGTAGCAATAATAACCACAGCAGTAACCACTGGAGAAAGACAATGCAGAAGGTGAGAGCACGATGAGAAGAGCAATGAGAAAGAGAGAGGATAAGTGCTCGGCACGACCGTCTGCCCAATTACCTAATAACGGAGACTAGGCGTGTCTGCTGACCACTCACTCACAGACTCGTTCAGTGCAGCTGCGGTTCACTTGCCTAACCGCAGTGTCCCTCTCCGCTGCATCATCGCATAGCATCATGTCCCCAAACACCGCCAAAGTTGTGAGAGGATGCGGTGTGATCGCGGTGTCGTCGCTGTCTCTAACTGCCTGCACTACTCTTCTCAGACGGTTGCGTGAGGACAAATTAAAGAATTGTCAGTGGCATCGGCCGGTTTGCCAGTGCTACTGCTGTTGCTGCTCTTGGCTACCACTGTCGTCCCTTTCTGCTGGCCACCGTGTTGCTGTGTCAAGCAGTGCTTGCACATTATCAGTTGTCCCTCATTCATCAGCTGGTCTCTCTCTCTCTCTCTCGCTTTCTTCAAACGATGCCATTCTCCACGCTCTACACACCGTCGAGGATATCCTCAATGAGGCCGGACTAGTGACCGAGTAGTGGCTGCAGCCAGTGATGCCGTTTTGGACGGCACGGAAAGCACTGCCTCCGAGTGGCTGCCGCCAGCCTAAGAATGTGTCCGGTCGGACAGCAGTCAGTGGTCATACACACCGACAGCCATCAACAGCAGACAGACATCGGCAAGACACACTGACACACTAATAATAACCTGCGATGAAGAGTAGATACAAAGTGAGAGTACACACATCGTCGGTGCTTATTAGCCAGTGCAGATGGTGAGAGTGATAGAGACTGAGCCAATGAGCAGAAGTAAAGAGGGAGCGAGAGAGTGAAAGAGAGCAAGAGCTAAGAGAAAGTGAGATTACCCAGTGGTAAAAGTGACCACCGAAATGATGGCGATGGTGAGCAGCCGGCCAGTCGGAGAGATGCTCAGTGCTTCAGAGTGTAAGTGTCGCTGTCGTTCGGATGCCGTTGCACTTGAGTGGACCGAACGAGCCACCAATGGCGCCGTCGCGCATCGAAGCCCCTCAAGAAGTGGCAGCGGCTGCCAAAGATCGCCAATACTATCCCACCTGATCGACTGGCCCACCGACCGACTGACTGACTGACTGACCAGTAGTCGATCACACACTCGCACTCGCTCTCTGCTCAACTGCCCGACATCACTTAACCTCCAGCACCGGCGGCGGATAACATCGATCGACTTTTGTGCTTTTTCGTTCGACGTCTTTATCAGCTCTGTTCACTTTTACCACCACTAGCCATAGTTGTATTCTTTCTCGACAAGTGACAACTTCTGACGCCATGTGACCCCACACCGACCCCTGGCACCAGTCACCGGCACCTACGCTATGTCAGCGCTGACAGTGTTGAATCTGTCAAATAACGGCAGTGATGCTGCCCACTACCATCGATGATGAGCAGCAGAATACAAAGCACCGGCATTGAGAGCAACACAATAGCATCGATTAGTCTGCCTGTCAACAGCCATGTCCATCACAGTGGCCACCATCGGCGCCGTGATGCCCACCTGACGGATGTGAACTTGCCTCCTCACCGTTCTTCTTCACATTTCAACCCTGAACTTTATCTTTCTTCTCACACACGCTCTCGCTGTGTCATTCCGTGTGATATATTGACTTAACCACAGTTTATTTCTGCTATTTTTAAACATTGTGTTTTATTTTTGCTAATAATTTTGTTATTGTGAAAAACTTGACTATCAAAATGTGGAGCATTTTAAAACTGAACGCTCTCCTTCCGGCAATTATTCCCTGGATTGTCTTCTTTACTGTGCACAAGCAAAAACAAGATGAGCCTTTCTTCAGAGAATACTTTGATCGAGAATATGACTACATCGTCGGTAAGAAAAACTGAAACAATGTATTTTGATACTATTCATTGATTAAAATTAGGATAGTTTCAATTTTTACAAAAATATAAAAACTTACTCAGGTGGCGAAATCTTAAAAACGTTGCTGTTTTTTGAAAATTGTTAAAAAATGCCTGTGTGTTTGTGTGTTTGAGCTGATTCAAAAAATCAATTTTTTTTAATAGAAAAACACAGTGCTATAAATAGCAACTGGTAGTCAACTTGTTTTCAGTCTTCAACATGCAGAATATTATGTGTGTCTGACGAGTGTAGCATCCACTTAGTCGTGCATCTTCTGAGTCAAACTATCAGACACACTATCACCTCACTTTTCTCTTTACTTTCTCCCCTTTTTTCTCATCACTGCCATCTTCTTATATTTCCTCTTTTCTTGTCAACACAACTCGCCTATCGATTACACAGCACCACACTGTCGATACTATTCTTGGCACTTTTGAGATCCACTGTTGATGCAACAGCAGCAGCTTTAGTTTCCGATAGCAGCTAAATCAAAACCAGAGAGAGAGGCAGACGCACTGCATCATTTTCTTCTTTGTTGTCCAATTAAACTTTAATTTCTGCAGTCAACGCGTGCCCTGCACTGCACCGGTCAACAAGAGAAAGAGAGAGAGAGAGTAATCAAGAGAAGAGTGAGTGTGGGGAAAGTAAATCACGATTTTCACTGCACCCTATCCTTTGGTCAGTGTTGCGCTCGTTTCATTTATTTAAAGATGGCAAATAGTCAAATGGCGTGTCTGAGGGCATTGTTGGTCTGCACTGTGGAGGCACTGGACAGTGGCTCGTTGCTTTCTTTAGTGCACTGCCTGATTAAGTCCACATGCAAGTGGTGCCTTCCACCGATGAAGATGATGCCTTCAAATTGGTAGTTTTGTCTGTTGGAAATAAAACGAGGCACAATAAAATTGAGGCTTTATATTTTTGCATGATCGACACTATTTCGTGATCCATAATGCTGTAGTAAAATATTTTTCGCTGTGCATTTGTCTGTGCAAAAATTAAACTAATTTGTGCTTTAAAACTTTCACTTGCAGTTGGCGCCGGCTCCTCTGGTCCAGTGGTGGCCAACAGGTTATCGGAAGACCCCAAAGTGAAAGTTCTTCTTCTGGAAGCAGGCGGCTATGAGGTGTACCAGTCGGAAATACCCATGCTGGCAGCACGACTGCAGCTGTCAGAGTACGACTGGCAGTACAAAACGGAGCCTCAGAAGTACGCCTGTCAGGGCATGAATGAGCATCGCTCCAACTGGCCTCGAGGCAAGATTCTCGGCGGCTGCTCGACGATGAACTACATGCTCTACGTGCGCGGCAACAAAAAGGACTACGACATTTGGGAGAGCTACGGCAACTACGGCTGGGACTGGAAAGGAGTCTTTCCGTACTTTGTCAAGTCGGAGGACAATCGAGATCCGGCTATTCTCAAGAATGGCTACCACGGTGAGTGCCGGTGACGTGTGGTAGTAGTGCGTACGTGTTCTCATTGTGCACCGACTGACCGATTCCCTTAGGCTTCAACGGACCGTTAACGGTGTCGACGACGCACTACACCACGCCAATCGGCGGTGCATTTCTCGAGGCGGCCAAGCTACACGGATATCCGAATATTGACATTAACGGAGCACGGCAGACAGGTTTCGCCGTCCCACAAGGAACTGTCCGGCGGGGAGCGCGCTGCTCCACTGCCAAAGCCTACCTCAGAGACTACCGCCACCGGAAGAACCTGCACACAGTCATCTATGCACATGTGACCAAAGTGATCATTGACGACAATAAGCGAGCAGTCGGTGTCAAGTTCAATCGAAGGGTAAAGCAAATACATAAATTATCTGGCATTTCATACTAACTTTTTGCACAACTCTTACCACAACTGCAGGGTCTCGATCACGTGGTGTACGCCCGTCGTGAAATAATCCTCTCTGCGGGCAGCATCAATTCACCTCAGCTGCTGATGCTCTCCGGCATTGGTCCTCGTTACCACCTGGAATCGCTTGGCATTCCCGTCGTCGCTGACCTGCCTGGCGTTGGCCAAAATCTCCAAGACCACATTGGCGTTGGTGGTCTTCAGTTTCACATCGATGCACCGGTGTCTGTGGTGCAGCCACGCGTTTACGTGGCCAAGTCCTTCACCCAGTGGGTCACACTGGGCATCGGTCCGCTTACGATGCTAGGCGGCCTGGATGGCATTGGCTTTATCAACACCAAGTACGCCAATGCCAGTGATGACTTTCCTGATGTGGAGATTCACTTCATTCCCAGCTGTCCGTCTTCGGACGGCGGCGAATCAGTTCGCAAGGCGATGAACCTCAAGTCAGCGCTTTTTCAGAAGGTCTACTCGCCCTTCCTCTACGAAGACACATACGCCTACTATCCAGTGTTGCTAAGACCTAGATCCGTTGGATGGATGAAATTAAGGTCAGCAAACCCCTATGATCAGCCTATAATTCAGCCAAATTGTAAGTCTACAGCAGTCTTAAGCCATACTCTTTATCTAAGACACTGTCTTCCTTTGCAGATCTTTCCGACCCATATGACGCCAAAGTGCTCGTCGACTCACTCAAAATTAGCATTAAAATGGGCCTTTCAAAGCCCTTTCAAAAATTTAAAACCCGAATCTGGTCCCGTACGTGGTACGGCTGTGAGAAGTACCGTCCGTACAGTGATGAGTACCTCGAGTGCCTGACTCGCTCCTACACTGCCACCATCTACCACCCGGTGGGCACTGCCAAGATGGGCCCGCCCACTGATCCTCTGGCAGTGGTCGACCCTGAGCTGAGGGTGTACGGCGTCAAGGGACTGCGTGTCATTGACGCCTCCATCATGCCCAAGATCGTCTCCGGCAATACGAACGCACCCATCATAATGATCGGTGAGAAGGGCGCCGACCTGATCAAGGGTCGTCTCTACCCGCCCAACATTGCTCCCGGGTACGCCCCGGTGCCTGACTACCTGACGAATCCGGCAAAGGAGAAGCACGCCGCCAAGGGACCGCTCAGTCACTTAGGAAACATTTTCGGAAAATTCAACTTTTTAAAATTTTAAATTTTGCTTCTCTCTTTTCACAACTGATTCAGCTCTCACCGAATCAGCAAAGCCAAATTCCACTCCTGTACATACTGCTTTTCCCGATTCTTTCCTTGACTTTTTCTTTACTTCTTTTCTTCTTATCATTTTTTATCTGCTACCGTCAAATGGCTGATCTAGGTCGTAGCAACACTGGACAGTGGTGGTCTGCTGTACAGCCACCTACTCACTCACTTACCCACCAATCTGGTCACTTTTTCATACTTTGCCTTTTTTAGGGTTTTCTATTTCCATTTTTTGTATTTAATAAATCTGTTTTATTATTATAACTTCAAAGTATTGACTATTTTTTAGCATTACGCTCTTTGTAGTGGACTAGAGACATCTCACGAAGTCGCTCAGCAGCCTGCAGACAAAAAACACATGATTAGTAACTTTAATTAAATCAAGACATTTTTATCTGCGCAAACCTTTTCTGGACTTAAATCTCTTTGTTGCTGCGCTAGAAGCTCATAACCAACCATAAACTTTTTTATCGTTGCTGATCGAAGTAGCGGAGGGTAGTAAGAAGCATGAAGCGTCCAATAGGGCCGAGGTTCGTCTTTGTATGGTCCAGTAGGTGCACCTAAATTAAATGAATTGTTACAGAAAATAATTTAAAAGACTACTGTTTTTTACCATGCCATCCCATAGAGTAGGGAAATGAAACTTCAAACAAATTGTCATATCGAATAAGCAGTCGCTTCATGATTGAAGCCAGAGATTCCTTGTCAGTTTCGCTTAGCTGACTAATGCGTTGAATTGATCGTCTTGGCAGAATCATCGTTTCAAAGGGCCAAAAAGCCCAAAATGGAACCAAAACGACCCAGTCGTTGTTCACTTCCACAATTCGCTCACCTAGAGCTAGCTCCTGTTCGACGTAATCTATCAATAGCTGACGACCACCAGTTGACTGATAGTATTCTCGTTGGTTTTTGTCTTCAGTGTTGGCTTCATTTGGAATGTAGTCACTCGACCAAATCTGACAATGAGGGTGCGGATTGGAGCAACCCATGATGGCACCTTTGTTTTCGAAGATCTGCACCCAAGCATACTTGGAGCCAAGAAGTTTGTATTCGTTGATCCACTGATTCACTACTACGACAATTTCCGGTTCAGTCATTAGTGGCAAAGAGATGTTTGACTTTGGATGGAAACACATCACTCGGCATTTCCCTTTAACAACTCTCATTTTGAAAAACGGACTTTCGGATTTCTCAATGATATCACGCGTTTTTTCTTCTAGAAATGGGTGATTAGTTTCGTACTCTTCCTGCAGCGCCGGAAAGTCGTTGTCAAAAGAAAAAGTGCCCGTGTAAACTGGGTTCACCTCTCCATTGCCACGTTTGGCACCAGGACACAGTGGGTTAGTTGGGTCGTGCTCTGTCACCTCTTCATCTTCTCTGTGCTCAATCTGTCCTGACCAGGGACGTTTCCTGAAATAAAAACCAAAATAAACATCTTTTGAAGTCTACTGTTAATCAAGCTTACATTCGATGCGGTGAGACTAGGACCCACTGGTCAAGCAATGGGTTGTACCGATTATGGGCATAATCTGAAAAGTAAATACACTGTTAACACACGTTTTTGCACAATGCAGTTTTTAACTTACCAACAGTGCCATAATCTTTGGATGGAAACTTGATGTTGTTTTCACTCATGATTAACTTTCACAAAAACTTCTTAAAATGGAGTTTTATAAAAGGTTGTCTGTTCAATTACAAGTTTATTAAATTAAAAATCATGTTACAAACAAGTAATATTGTTCATCAAGAAAGCACTTACAACAACTGTAGATAAATAAGTCAGCAATGACTGTTGATTGATGAAATGTCACGTCCTAAAACAGTGACAACAACAGAAGCACAGCTAGGTGAGTGGTTCAGTTAATTGAACGACAGATTTGCCTTCTTATCAATGGTCGATACACGGCGCTCTATCGTCCCATTTTATCACCAAGAAATTGGCAGCCGATTGAGCGGCAAAGGACAACACCAGGGAGAGTACATGAGCCAAAACAGTGAATGCGCGCATGTTTGCCACATGTCTCTCTATTGATTGCTTTGGATGAGAGGCACGCTGGAAAATGTGTCCGCTAGTTGCGGCCACTTTTGGGCTCCACCAGTGGGCACATTTATGAAACAGCACAAACTCACCTCGCCATAAGGCACCAAAGCAGAAAAAGGACACGGTCATTTCACTAACAGACGCTGCTGTTTCTGCCACTGGAAGCTGACTGAAGCTCTCAATGCACACTGACTTTCATGGACAAATATTAAATAGAGCAGCTGTGCTAAATGAAATGTGCCCAGTTTCATCTGTCATTGACTTCTTTTAATTTTAAATCTAAGATTTTATTGAAGCATTTACAAGTAGTGCAGCTGCACCATATCCCAGGCATATTCTAGCAGAGCCATCGTTTGGAAGAGCAGCCAAATGACTGCTAGCCAGAAGGCAATCAGTCCGCCCATATCAGCCAGCAACTTTGTATTGTCCAACAAGGGAAACTGCTCCACCTCAATGTCAGGGGCAATCTTCCTTTGAATAGTCACTTGAATAGTGCTGTCCGTGGCGTCAGTTTCCACCGAGTCTTCCATCGTTTCGTGCTGCACATCCACTGTCTCACAGTCATCGGGGCAATCCTTATCGCACTGGTCGAGTACTGACTGAATCAGCGATTCTTCGTCCACATTGGGGCAATCTTCAGGGGTAGTGAAGCAGATTTTGTCTCGATTCAGCTGAACGAGATCTCTTCTAATAGGAATCTGATGTGAGATGCAGTTCTCCTGTTTTGGACAGTTGCGCGCTTGTCGAATTTTAGCCTGTTCTCGTAGCATGCATCTATCTACGCAGTCCTGACGAGAGATGACCAAATCGAGTAGGTTTTTCGACATTCTCAATTCTTCAACTTCCTCTGCATTTCGGCTACTGTAATTGTGGCAGCCAAAGAAGTACCACTGATTGACTGGGTTGTACGTTTTGAGGTAAAAGTACTGAATTTTGTACTGATGATTAAGCTCCAGTTTGACCGGCGACCCAACCAAATCAATGGGAATTTGGTCGGCAGTGTGAATGAACAGTTCGGGTTGCAGTGACTGGTCAGAGTCGCCGACGGGGACACGGTTAGACTGAATGAGTAAACTAATGTAGACGTCCTTGTAGTCGACAATAGAGTTGCCCTCCTGTCCGTCCTGAATTGGATTGCGAAAGACGGCTGTTTCGCTGAGGTAGGTGTAGCAGCGTTTGTTCCTGAAGTACGACTCAATGGGCGGTGAGATGATCGCACAGGAGGAGGATTTGAAACCAGTGCTACTGCTGCTGCTGCCTCCTCCACTACCACTCGTCGGTGGCGACTTTTTCCGGTATCGAACTCGACACTGGTGGCCGTACTCACTGAGAGACTGGTTGAACAGCGCTGATATGAGCAGTGTGTTGTCGCACTCTGCTCGACTCGCAGAACCAGCCGTACTTTCAGTGTCCAAGTCGTGGTCCAGACTTTTGACACATTTTTGGTTTTGTTCGTGGAAGGGAATGATGACTGGAAGACAGAGGGTGAGAGAGGGAAATTCTATCTCAGTTGGCAGACGGTAGGTGACTGAGGAGTGAGAGAAATTCCTGAAACAGATTCAGTTACTGTTACTTGTTTAAAGTAAGTTAGAAACTTAGAAACTTACTTTCTATACAAACTGTAAAGCTGGAAACAATGAATTATTGCTTGAATGATGCAAAACAACACAAAGAACAATTTTGCCCACTGAATACATGTCAACTGACGAAGGATTTGCAAGAAAATGTTTGACTTGTCTAAATTTGGGTCAAGATGAGCTCTCCAGAGCGGAATTCGAATTGGCTCAGGAGGATGTGGACATTTCTGATGACGGTGATGATGGTGATGATGGCCGTTTAAGTGGTGATGGCTGTGGTGACATCGGTACTCCGAAGTATTGTAGTCCACCTGGCAGTGAGAGGTTTCAAACATTCTCGATAATTGACAAAGGACATCAAATTTCACTCACCTCAAATGACACTGTTGCCAAATCAAACTTTACCTTTTTTCCCGTCTGATCATGTTTATCAATTTGACGGGTAAATTGATTGATGGCAGCTAACTTGGGCGCGACTTTGTTCATTACCGAACGAAAAGAAACCATAGCACGCGAGACTACAATTCTTGAGGATACATCAACAATATTGTAAATCACTTCTAGCGTTTCAGACAGCCAACAAATCACATTTAAATTTGTTTTATCATTTTTGATGAGGAAACAAGAAGCAATTGTTTTTTAGAGACAAAAATAGGACACACACATTTTGTTCGGTGTACTTAAACGATATTCAAATACTCGCAAATGGCGAGTGGACAAGTGTTTCCATCAAAGTAAAGTGAAGCATTGAACAGAAGCAGCAGCAGCAGCAGCAATGTCCAGAAGTGACTGTCCAGACCTGAGTCCAAACTTTCGCCTAGCACCAGGTTATTTTTAGATTAACTCTTGCTCACTAACTCTTCTGTTGGCCTGTTTTTTCCTTCACTTCTCTTTAAGTCCATTAGCAATGAGTGCCTAATTAGTATTCACGACAAGGCATTGAATATTAGTGCCCCTAAACAGAGAGAGATAGAGAGAGAGAGAGAGAGAGAGAGAGAGAGAGAGAGAGAGAGAGA
>JAALOO010000578.1_pt1 | contig 31465 bp, 26 predicted proteins | sample 7257641 | NCBI WGS metagenome assembly JAALOO01 (sample SAMN14085613, study PRJNA598686) | mite metagenome | biome: ENVO:01001000; feature: ENVO:01001002; material: ENVO:01001226; isolation source: single female mite from University of Michigan culture on fish food culture... ...
AAATTCGAAATTATGATCTTAAAAATGCACCTGGTGTTCGAATCACCTCAAGTTTAGTACTATTTGAAAGATGCCATTTTGCTTGTTTGTTGTGTGAAAACAGTTTCTTGATATCTTAAACGATGTAATTTATAGAAACAAAAAAGTGCGTTGAAATGGAGAAACATCATTTTTTTAGGGAAGTTAGATTGACCGGAAGTGCAAAATTCTCATTAGACTTTGGTACTTCCGGTTACCAAAATATTGTTTTAAATTAGTCAAAATGTAGTTAAACACGTATAAAAACATATGCAAAAAACAAAATTTAAATATTTTAAGTAATTTTTGAGTAATTAATTTTCAAAGTTGATCCAAAAACTCCTTTTTTGGATCAACTTTGAAACTTCCGGTTCAAAATCTAAAAAATTTCCACAAACCTATGCATTTTTATGAGTCTACTTGCAAAGTTTCAACATTGTAGCACAATGGGAAGTATTTTAATCAGTGAGACCAATTTGTTGTAACGTACTGGTTAACTAATGTCTGCTCTTAACCTCTTGTCTCAAAAGTAAAATTATCTAAATATTTTTATTTTTTATTTTTTTAAATTGTTTTTACTAAACTAGTTACACAAACATAATTTAGTTAAAAATTTTTTATTGATTTGCGAAAATGTAACTACAACATTTTTGTTTTGGTTTAAGAGTAAAAAAATCTAATTATTGTTTTGATGACTTATGCAAAACTTTATTGAATTTTTGTAATAATATAATATGACACAAAACTATTTTTGTTTTACATACAACAAATCAAAAATGTCATTTGTTTACTTTAGAATTTAAAATGACGACGTGCTTAGAATGAGTGTATTTTTTAAATTGTTATTTAAAAATTTTAAAAACAAACAAATGGAATACAAATAAAAAATTGTTTAATTTGTAAATTTTAAAACTAACATTAAATTTAAAAAATTTTAATGCATTTTTTAATTACAAATGTAAAAAATTAAAGTTATTTTTTATATTGAATTGTGTTCTCCTAAGCAAGTTTTGTAAATTGTTTTATTATTGACTTTTTGATAGTGCTAATTAAAAATTGAATAGCGATTTCAGTATAACAAATGATTTTTTAACATTGTTAACTTTTTTATTGACACATAATTTATTATGTTTTTGAATAAATTGAACAAAATGTTGCAAGTTAAAAAAGTAGCAGTGCAAAAAATGTATTTAAAATCTAAATACTGATTTTGGCGGGAAAAACTGCAATAGTTTTTTAACGCACTTATTTTTTATGCTGTAAAACCAGAATTAGTTTATTTAAAACAACGATTCTCAAATTAAAAAATTAAAAACGTGATCAAATTTAATTGCAATTTTACAAACTATCTGTTAAATTATGTTGACTGATGTAAACTAAAATGATTGAGTTTTTAAAAACCAACATATTTTGCACAACCCGCATTTTAAAAACAAATAAAAACAAACAATAATTGTTTTAATAACTACCTGTTGTACTAATTGATTTAAGACTAAGGTTACCTAAATAAATGTTTTCTAAAAGTAGATTGACAACTGAAAACAACAAAAACTAGCTTTGTTAATACAAATTAAATCATTGTATCTATCATTACTTACAGCATTTCCAGTAATATTTGTAACTCAAAAAATTAAAAGTTAAACCATCATATTTGTCATGTTGTTATATAAAGACAAAAACATTGTTTGTTATCAAACTTTGTAAATTCATTAAATTAGTTTTTAAAACAATAAAATGCTCAAACCCAAGTATCAACAGTTTGTCAAACATTTTTTTATTTAAAAAAAATTAATTATAGTTTAATTAGGTTGGTAGATCATACATTTGTTAAACGGACAATTTTGTTTTATTAAATTTAAAAGTTTTAATTAACATTTAAAAAACACAATTTAATAAATCCAACAACACGTAACATTCCTATTTTAATTTTTTACATAATTTTAAATTTAAAGTTTTACAAAATTGCAAATGGACACAAGTAGTTATTTGATTCTGCAAATGTTAAATTAAACAAATATTTTTCAGTAGCAAACTTTAACAAAAACGACCATTCACAACTCAAGTCCAAAAGAACAACTGATCTATTAAACTACTAGGTTCTGCACTTTAAATGGATTGATTCAATAGAAAATGAGAGAGTCACTGTCTCAAAAGGAGCAAACATTTAGTCTCCGCCCTGCTTGTAACTAAACCAGAAGTATGTGAGTTTTTTCTCATAACATTTTTTGTTTGCGCCGGTGCAAAATAATAGATAAACTTTGAGCCACAGCAATTTAGCAATAAACTATTATTATAATCAGTTGCATATGCAATTGTGAATGTTCCTACCATAATGTTACATTCAAAGCTATTAAATTGTCAAAAAACAATAAATTTTAAAAACTAATTGCCAAAATACAACGTTATTTTAAAAGCAATTTAAGCATTTAAAAATAAAAAATTAAAATGCTGTTAAATAAATTCATAATACATTTCAAATTTAAATCATCCAGCAAAAATCAATTCAACGCTTAATTTGAAAACGATTTTAAAAAATATCCAACAAGTTTTATGCATTTACTAAAAATTGACTAGAGGCTAAATCGAAGTTTTAAGAATTGTTCACTAGAATAATAAAATTCAATTTGCACTGTAACAAAAAAATATTGTTTTGTCTTGCCTTTCACAAGACAAAAAGAAGCAATTTTAGTATTGCCCAAAATAAAAACATGCAATGTAATTTGATAAACTCATTGTTTAGTTAACATTTCAAACGTTGTTTTTTTCAACTTAATTTTTTAATTTGAAAGTTTAAAGCTTGTAAATATGAGAAATTGAGTTAAAATTGTTTAAGTGCTAATATTTTAACCACTTTTACATTGTTGAAATTTAAAACATTTTGTTATATGTCTAACAATGATAAAAATGTTGCAAAATCTGTTTTGATAAAAAAACTACAATTTTTTATTTTAAACTTTTAAACACATTTAGAAAAACATTGGTTATCTTTTCAAAACAAACGTTTTTTATTTTTTGTTTACCACAAAAACACCAACATTACTAGCTCAAAAAATTAAATCTATTTTGTAAAAAACGGTTTTTTACAAAAATAAAGGTATAAAATAAATTGTACAAAACGTAGAGTGCATTTCCTTGTTCATCTCTATTTTCACATAATCCACAAAATAATTAAATTAAATTTATTTTTTATCTGGACTAGATTATTGTAATAATATTAAGAATTGTTTCAACGCTGGTTTTTCACTTGTTTCAGTTTTAAACTGACAAAAAAATCAATAATTTACCTATGCAAATTTTAGCAAACACTTCACAATTTGCCACTAAAAATGTTAACAAAGTAAAAACAGACACATATTTAGTTTATTTAACGCTATTTTTTTAACAATTTTATTTTTTTTAACTTTGGTAATTTAATCTATTTTTGATCGACGAGTTTTTTGAAAAATCTGTATACAATTTTATTTCTGTCAATCAGTGTTTGAAAAAAATATTTTATTTTGTGTTTATTGTCTTAATTTGATTTAAATTACCTTTTAACTAGAAATGATTTTTCACAAGCTCACAATGCCTTTTATTTTGAACAGGGTTGTTTATGGAAATTTTTGTGTAGTGTTTTAATATTTAAATAAAAGCCTATTTTTTGTCAATCACTTACTTATTTTTAGAATCTTTTTCAAAATAACATTCGAACAAAAATGATAATATTTGTTCTTTACAGTCTTGTCAGCTAATTTATATTCGTTTAATGTGTGTTACTTTTGTATTATTTTAACTTGTTTAGTTATTTTAGTACATTACAAAAAATATCAACTTAGTAAGCAAAAAAATATATATTTTGTATTCTAAATCCAAAAACCAAAATTTAATTATCAGACAGAGACAAAATTTTGTCAAAAACAATTTCCTATTGTTTGTGAAATTTAACTTCTAGGCCAAAATTTTTTAAATTAAACAATAAAATAAAAAAATTAAAAGTCAAACAGAAATGAATGATTATCTAAAGTTCATGCACGTATAGATGTAAATTCCTCAATTTGTTGAATAATTTAAATTAAGAATTCATTTGACACAATCTGTATGATATTAATGTAAAGATATTATTAGAAAATTCAGCTTGTAAAAAATAAATAATTACCAACTACTTACAAGCAGTTTATATAAAACACCGAGCGGTTTACATAACAAAAGTTTTTTGGCATGTCGTTTTATTTTTTTAATAGCCTGATTTATTAATTTAACTTGTGTATTGTTAAAACAAAAAATTGCATTTTTAAAAATCTTAAATATCTGAAAACTTTTTAGATTACTTAGTAGGTCGTTTTGAAGTGTGATATTGAGATTTTTGTAATGACGCCAATTTTGAACAACACGTTTTTCTTGAATCAAGATTTCAGCGATCTATTTTAAGAGTCCCCTGATGTTTCTCTAAGTGAGCAGTTAGCGTGAGTCTGCAGCGCTGTAAAACACATATCACATTTTATCAACTTTTCAAAACTTAAGTAGAAAATATGAGTCTCGTCAATAAACATCAAATTGACAACATTTGGCCTGAAGATGTAAATGAGCAGATACAAAATTGCACCGAATATTCCACTTGTCTAGAAAATGAACACTCAGAAACATTCACTCATACTTGGACGATCGAAAATATAAGTCAGTACTTTACAACAGATTATCATGGTCCAGAAACGATATTCTCTGAAAACTTTCCCAAATACACTGCTCAAAGTGAATACACCAACCAATTATCAGTGAAATTCTACCTAGAACTGGTTCCAAATGGAGAAGATGAAGAGTGTAAAGACTTTGTTTCAGTGTTTCTGTACATGCCTTGTTGTGCAAAACCTAATGTGATTTTGAAATACAAGTTCTGGATCATCAATACTCTCAGAGAAAAGTGCAATTTTGAGGGTAAGTCATTTTAACACAGACAATGAATAACTTTAATTAAAAACTTTTAATAAACCATTGTGCTAATTTAGAGAATTGCCGGAAATTTTCAAGAGGAGAAGGGTGGGGGTGGCGTGAATTTATATTGAAAAAAGATTTGCTGGATTTGACTAATGGATTTATAGCTAATGAAGACGATAAACTCACTCTTTATTGCGAAGTAATGTTTCATTATTTGTACTTTATAATTTTAATTAATTTTTCACTTTATTCTGAATTTTCACAAATTGAAAGATAACTGTGATTCATGAAGATATTGTCAAGTTAAAAAGGAAAAGTTTATCGAAGGAAGTAAAAAGAAACTCTATAATTCCTGAAGTTCCTCGATCAAAGTCAATTGGGAAGCTTGAATTCGGTGGTCTAAGCTTTGATGGCTCTATCTTTGATGCCATTGACGGCAAGCCTATTGTCATTGAAGATGGAAAAGTCGATGAAATGAAAAGTTTATGGGAGTATCGCAAAGGAAAGTACTGATTAGGCTGTTCATTTAAATTCTAAATCAATTGATCAACAAATGTTTAAAAAACGAATAAACTAAAAATGACTATAAATTAAAAGAATTGTGAGCATTCACTTGTAAACCTACTATTGGGAGAGCATGCCTCCGGTGCGTCTTAGCAAGCCAGCAGCCATCGTCACCGACATTGAGGGCGCCATCACGTCCCTTCGCTTCTGGCAGGACGTTCTGGCGCCCTTTGTCCTCGACAACGTCGCCGCCTGTCTGGAAGAGTGGTGGCAGCGGCCGGAGTGTGATGACGTCGTCCAGATGATGCGACTGTACGCCCACGAGCGCTGGGCGGAGAAGAATGAACACCAAATGCCGCTGATCTACGGCGATGACCAGCCACGGGCGAAGATCATCGACAGCGTGGAGCGCAATCTTCGCTATCAGCTGGCCAACAAGAAGAGCAGCACTCAGCTGAAGGCGATTGTTCTACTCGTTTGGCTGTACGGCTATCAGACTGAAAAGTTGAAAGGTAAACAAAGCCGAGTTTCACTGGGAAGAATGCGATGACACTTGATCGGTTGACTGCTCTGCTTATTTCTCCCTGTTCTCTGCACTTCCTCCAGGGCACGTGTACCAAGACGTGGCGATTGCCTTCAAAAGCTGGCACAAGCACAAAATCAAACTGTGCACATTTGCATCGGGCTATCGTCTGGCACAGGAAATGCTCCTCACTCGAACACTGCATGGCAACTTGCGCACAATCATCTACTCATTCTTTGACGCCGACCATCAGGGACGCAAAGACGACCCGGCCAGTTATCGTGAAATAGCTCGACAGATCAAGGAATCTCGAGCAAACATTCTCTTTCTATCTGATAGTATTAAAGGTAGCTATTGTTGTCGTTGTTGTCGTGTAGCTTTGAATTGTTGTCGACAAGTTGAAAAGACTCTCTAAAAGTTATTTTTCTCTACTACCACAGAGCTGAAAGCTGCTGAAAGTGCTGGCCTGGTTGCAGTTTTAGTAATTCGAACTCACAATCAAGAGCTCAAACGACAGAAAGACCTTCCCTTTAAACTTATTGAGCGATTTACTGATCTTGAATTTCTCACTGACAAATAAAATTGGCTTTATTAGTTTTCTATTTGATTGTTACATTTTACAATCATTTTCAAATGGTCAATTTAACATTGAATTTATACTCTATTCTGCCTGCAAGACATTTTTAATACAAGAAGATATTTTTAAAATTATAAATAAATTAGCTAATTTAATTTTCTATTAAGCTTTGTTAGTGCAAACTTTTTTTTGGCAACAAAAAACCATTACTGTAGATATAAAAAGCTTCCAGGTAAATGAGTCGTAAAACAGTAGCAACAAAAATTATTTTATGAGCCATTAAAATCCACTAAATGGATGAGTTCCAAATTATGATAACAAAATACCAAATGAAAGTCACCAGTTTTTTTAATAGAAATCTGTTCTTTGCAAAACACAAAAGATTTGCCGATTTCACGTTTATTTTGTGACAAACAGTTTCTGACTCTGTTTGCTGTTTTTCCAAAGTTGCTAAACTTACATTATCTTGCAGTGGATAGCGGAAAAAAAGTTTTTAAGTTGCCAGTAAATGTAACAAGGAACAAAGAACTTGATAATAAAAACAAGAACATTTCTGTGTGTAAAACAGGAATATGCACAATTGAAAATAAATTTTGGTAAAAAATGAACAACACTTCAATGAAAGTTTGAAGTGCAATGTTCTACAACGAATGCTTGTTACACTCGGAAGCAAATTATTTGCACAAACACTTATGTAAATTGACCAATTTATTAAGAAGCTTCGGAAGATAACACACAATATAAAAATGTCAAGCAATGCGTTTTTAACAATATTCCGTATTTTCAAAGTGTTGAGCAAATAGTGACACTTTTTTAGTGAAACTTTGAAATGAGATAATTTAAGTGGAGTCTCTCTCTCTCTCTCTTTCCTTCTCTCTGTGTGTTTTACATTGAAACTTTAATTAGGCAAAGCGAAGCAAAGCAAATATATATTTTGAGTTGTTTGCGGTAGAGCACACAACAAAAAACTCGAGACAATGTTTAGGTTGTCAGTGAGAATAGACTCTCCGGTGCTTGCAATACTTCCAGATGCGACTCCTGTTAGGCTTATATAAGTTGCTAATTTTAAACTTTCAACTCCAGTTCTAATCACTACTCAAACAGATTTTAAAAAATGAGTGAAAAGTCAAACACAAAATTTGACAGAATGACAACTACGACTGAAAGCGACCGAGATAGCAGCAGCAAAAGCATCAGTGAGTTTTTGCCTTTCCGACAGAAATAAAAAACAAGCATTCCCTAGACAGTTTTTTCAATTGTGTAAAATTAATTTTTTTAAAAAGTCAGTCAGTGGAGCAGTGGAGTGACGACTGGCAACTGCAAGTTGTGTTTGTTAGCACATCGTGGACAGCACATCGTTAGTAAATTGAACTAATTGAAAGTAATCAAAAGGGTTGCTTTGCCGCCCTGGTACAAACTCGGTGCTAATGACCGGGAAGATCCGTCAATTGAGCGCGTCACCCTAGTTCGCTGTACGTACCCATTGCGAACTGGATATGTGTTTGTCTGTCTGTCTGTCAGAGCAGAGAGAATAAGGGACCACTGTGCCCAAGTCCCTCCGACAGTTGTCTCTTTGTCACTCCTCGATAATGAGGTGCTATTTGCAATTGGCACGTTTCGGAACAAAAACTGCCAAATTGCAATACACTACTGAATGCCTGCGCGTTTGCCCATAATTAAGGAGACTCGGTAATTGTTTCAATTTGCCAAAAAGTGATACTGCTAGTCAAGTCAGCCAAACGCTTTAAATATTAAAATGGATGGGGTAAAAAGGGAACAATTGCGTCGGTGTGCAAAAAGTACTTTTTATAACATTTTCTTTTCTTTTAACTTTTCTTTCTAACTTGAAGCCATATGGCTTTTATTTATACTGTAACATAAAACAGCATCATCTGATTATTCAGCAAAAGTCGCTTCCTGAAATGAAATATTTAAAGTAAACTTTACTTTTCGAAACTTGACGTACGCTCACTGACGCTTACTAGTGTAGAAAACTAGTTTTTTCTTTTTCCACTCTCTCCCTTACGTCACACTAATTAACTGCACAAGATTAACAGTTAGCAAATGCAGGATAGTTTGATATGATCGAAAAAAGTACATCTAGATTTTTCAGCAGTGTTTACAAAGTTTGCTGAACAATCTTCTTATATTAATTTTTTACTTTATCGTCTGGCTGTTTAAAAATATATTTTCAGGGAATGTTGTTTGTGCAGTTGCAGTTGTGCAGTTGAAGTGAGCGAACAAGAAAGAGAAATTGAGCGGATTGAATTTGATTGGAAAAGAAAGTGAGGAGACGCAAACAAGTCTGAGACAGTTTTTCTTTCAGCCACAGTCATTGCTTTTGGTAGTGTCCCATGTGTGTCATCAACGCCGTTAGTTTTTCAAGCAGTAAATGATTTTTACTCTGATGAAACTGCTGCAAAAACTCAAGGAACCAACACTTGATTGCTGAAAAAGACTTCAAAATGCTAAGCCGTTGGCGAAACCCCTCCGGCAGCAGCTCGACTGACTCCCTGGCGGACAACCACTTTGGCAATGGGAACAACCTGGAACACCTGGCGATTGACGTGTCCAAGGTGAACCTCTCCTACGGCTTCGGCCCCTCCAAAGTCCTAGTGCTCTCCGATCTGTCGCTGGAGCTGCCCCGTGGCTCCATATACGGCCTGCTGGGGGAGAGCGGCTGCGGCAAGACCTCACTCATTCGCTGCATCCTCGGCACGCTCAAGTACCACTCGGGCGCCATCACCGTCTTCGGGCACAAGCCCGGCGGCAGGCGGTGCGCAGTGCCGGGCCGGTGGTGCGGCTACATGCCCCAGGACACCACCTCCCTCTACCCTGACCTGACCATCGGCGAGACGCTGCTGTACTTTGGCAGTCTGTACGGCATGGCGGAGGCGGAGGCGACCTCTCGAGCGCAGTTCCTCATCACCTTCCTCAATCTGCCGGACGCAAATCGATTTGTGGCGTACCTCTCCGGTGGCCAGCTGCGGCGAGTCAGCCTGGCAGTGGCCCTCATTCACTCGCCGCCGCTGCTGGTGCTGGACGAGCCCACCGTGGGCATCTGTCCGCTGCTGCGAAAGTCCATCTGGGACTACCTGGTGGAGATCAGCAAGCGAGACCGCATGACGGTGCTCATCACCACGCACTACATTGAGGAGGCGAAGAACGCCGACCTGGTCGGCCTGATGAGAGGTGGCCGCCTGTTGGAGGAGGACTCGCCGAAGAAGCTCATCACCAAGTACCGCGTGGAGACGCTGGAGGACGTTTTCCTCAAACTGTGCAGCAGAGACAATGAACAGATTGAACAGCGTTTCGGCGCCTCCACCAACAACACACTGACACAGGTATTGCTGCCGGAGTAGTCAAATCAGCTAACGTATGTTGTTAAATTCAGCAGCACCAGTCGACTTCGATCAACTCAACAAACGAGCCTGAAGAGGTCAAGGTGGAGCCGTTGAAACTCGAGTCGGTGAAGGTGCTGCCCACAAAGCCGCTCTCTCAAATCGGCGCTATTGTGAAGAAGAACCTGCGAACGCTGAGTCGCTCTCCAGGCTATCTTCTCTTTCAGGTCAGTGTTGTTTGCACACCAGAACTATGTTAAGCTAACTTTACTTTTTTACTTCAGTTTATGCTTCCCGTGCTGGAGGCAATCATCTTCTGCCTGTGTCTGGGCAACGACATGAAGTCGATTCACATAGCCGTCTACGACGGTGACAACTCCCGCCTCAGTCTGGGCTTCCTGCGCGAGCTCGACCCTTCGGTGCTCATTCAGCAGGCAAAACCGTCCTCCGAACTGGCCATCAGCTCAGTGGCGCAGACGTCCAACGTGGCGGCCATCATCATCTCGCCGCACTTTGCCGACTGCCTGGTGAAGCGGATCGCCCAGGCGGGCAATGTCGCCCCCGATGTGCTCTACAACTCCACCATTCACGTGATGCCGGACATGGCCGAGCAGTACCACGTCTTCTTCGCCTTCAAGGAGATCGTCCGTGCTTTCAATGAGATCACCCGACAGGTGCTGAAGGAGATCGGACAGAACCCCGACATGATCGCCTTTCCGGTGCAGTACGGCCCGCCGGTGTACGGTCCGCCGGACCCGTCAGTGCACACCTTCCTCACGCCGGGCGCCGTCCTCAGCATCGCCTTCTTCGCCGCCCTCTCCCTCACCACCATGAACCTGGTGATTGAGAAGAAGCGAGGCCTCATAGAGCGGACCATCGTCGTGGGCGTGTCGCACTTTCGCATTCTCTTTTCGCACCTGGTGACGCACACCTTCATCCTGCTCATTCAGGCCATTCTCCTCCTGTTGATGTTCTTCACGGTGTACGCCATTCCGTACGCGGGCAGCATGACGCTCATCGCGGCGCTGGTCATCTCACAGAGCCTCTGCGGCATGTGCTTCGGCCTCTTCGTCAGCACGGTGGCCAACTCGGAGAACACGGCGACGATGCTCAGTCTGGGCGTCTTCTACCCGATGCTGCTCATCAGCGGCACCATGTGGCCCATCGATGGCATGCACGTCTTCTTTAAGACGGTCAGCCTCTTTCTGCCCATCACCATTCCTATAGTGTCGCTGAAAAGTCTGATGATTCGCGGCTACGGACTGATGCACTGGGACGTCGCCAATGGCTTCGTCGTCACCTACACCTGGATTGCCCTCTTTATCGGCGCATCGGTGCTGCTGATGCGTTTCAAGAAGTAACTACTACTACTACTACCAGGCAGTTGCAGTTTAATTGTCAATTTAAAAGCACTTACTTTGTATAGTGTTTGTTTGCTGTTGTCCAGTAAACTGTACGGCGGGCGTTTTTTCTGCTGGTTTTTTCCAAACGCATTTGTCTATTACTGTTCAGCGTTGTTGGGTAAACAGTGTGTGTCCACTTGCAGCTTTGAAAATTGTTGTCGCAAAGAGAGACAATGGCCACCACAAAGTAAACCAGCAAAAAAATAAATAAAACAACAGCACACACAAAAACTTTGCACAATGTCAATGCTAATGAAGTGGTCTCATCAGAACTCACTTGCAGTTTAATTAATTGACAGTGGCACTTGAGTTGGCTCAGTTCATTGAGAATTGTGACGAGTCGGCACAAACAGAAGCAGCAGCACTACGGTCTGTTTCCGTTTGACAGTTGAGTGTTCAATTGTTCAGGCAAATGAGTGATGCAAATGGCTGCTGGCACTGGACAAAGTTTCGAGTGAGAGTTGGCAGAGGAAAAAAGGAAGACTGGGAAGAGAGAGAAGGAGACTGCAAGACTGGGTAGTGGCAGTGAGTGGGACACAATGGACATGCACTTCACTAGACTAGTGACTAGTGATGCCCTAACAAGGCTCGACACGGGTTGAAACTTTAAAAAGAGTTGTCTCCGACTGAGACGGCAATATTTTGCTCCCGGTTCCTGAACTCTGCTGTAGTAGTAGCAGTTCCTAGTACTCGACAGAGTCACCAGAAGGACACCGCAGAACAGCAACCACAGCCAGCAGGCAGAAGCAGCAGGAAGCAACAGCAGCTGTTGGAAATTCGAAACCACAAAAACAATGCACATAGAAAAATGGAGCTAGTAAAGTTTTCCACTGCGCTTTCTCAGGGAGCATCAACTTAATTATAGATAGGAAAGTGATGAGTCAAGTACAAGCTAAATTGGAAAAGGGAAGAAAATCATCTTCTCAACAGTAAGTAGGCAATAAAAAATGTATTGTAGGCAGCGATCGATTTGTATTGCCGCCGACTAATCTTGACATGTAGATGTCGAGATAGCAATCACAAGACATCTGAAACGATGTACGACAAGGGTAGGAAAAGTGTAGCGACGGGAGAAGAAGAGAAAGAGAAGCCGACACTGACACTGAGGCTTGAGAAAATCTTCACACATCCGACAACAGTGAACTTGCTGATAAACTTGTTGAGGTTGACGGTTGCAAAACTTCTGTTGTAAGCTAATTTGCTACTACTATCTCCTACTGTCGATGAGCCGAAGTTCAAGTTCAGAAAAGTTTAAATTAGCCGCCCAATGAAAATAGTACTGCTCGGCTGAGTCGGTGAGTTGAAATAGGACAAAATTGGCGAGAGTCACACAGTCACGCGCAAGTTTGTTGTTTTGCACCGTCTTCTCTTATTTTGATCACCTTTTTCGGCAAAAAGTATTGAGATCTGATCAAGTTCACAGCAGTACCTTCAGGTGTTTTTCATGTCATCAAGTACACCTGAAAGACAAATGGTGTTACTGCTGAGCAGACTGTAAGAGTCCAAACGATCCGTTTTCATTTGAGCTTTTGTTTGTTTTTGTCCAGTTAAGGTGCAGTGTTGTCTCTGTGCAATCATTACTCTGTTTTCTGACATCGGATCGATGGTTGTTATTGCTTGTTGACAGACATCGGTCCACTGGTCAAAACCCATAACCTCGCAAGTTCCACCTCATTAACCAAGTTTTCGCCAGTACTTCAAGTCTCAATTTTGCCTACCTTGCTTGCCAAATCTCACCCCTACTAACAATTACCCTCAAAACATTTTGCTGCTGAGGAGAATGCTAACGATTTCTCGTGTCCATTTATCTGGTTGTCATTATTTTTCTTACCTAAATTCAATTGCTTTTATCCTGGTTGGTATTCCTCTCCATTTGTCAATTCCCCAAACTTAAAAATACGCGCTTGAACATTGCCTGTGATTTTGCGTGCTGAATCACCACTCAAAACATTGGACTACGCCATCACCTTCACCATATCTTCCCAAGATGAAACGCCAATTCTGTGATCAAGCAAAAGACTCTGGTTTGCATTTTCATCCACTATTTCTTTTCTCAATCTTTTCTCTCTAATTCACTTTTTCCTGTACAAACATCTTTTCAAACTCCTTCATTGTTTCTTCTTTTTCAATACTAATTCTGGACTGTTCTTTCTTAACTTCTGTTCCTTAACTTTAAAAATGAAAAGATTAACTTGTTTTTTTATTTGAAACAGAGCTCACTGACGACGACGCGCTTGAATGTTCCTACAGTCAGCCTCTAATCAATACATGTTGCCGTAAATGTAAAAGCTGTTACGGTAAATCGGGTTCAATCAATCCACGACAGAGCGATGTTGCCCTTCGACTGAAGGAGAAAAGTAAAAAGAAAAAGGAGGCGGCAGAAAAGGAAGTGAATCAAAGTGCTCTCAAAGATACTTGCAAAAACGGGCAAACACAGCGAGCCTCAGAAGAAATGAATTCAGATGACTTGGATGAATACATTGCCATTTCTCAAACTGCTGGCTCAGGAGGCAAAACAAAGTTGAGATCTTCTTCAAACAACTCCTCTATTTCTGCCGATTTCGATGAGAATAAGTGTACACTCAAGGTAAGAACATAAAAGCCTAAATTTAGTTTTTAATTTGCTTTTATTTAGACTGACTGCAAATGCAAAAGTTGTCAAAAAATACAAAAACTTGGTGAAGAGCTAATTGCCGAAGAGGAGAGCTCCAAAAAGAAAAAGGCCAAAAAGAAGAAAAAGAAAAACGGCAAAAAGAATCAGGACACTGTGGAAGAGGACAACGAAGATGATGACACAAAAGTGAAACCTGAAACTGAAGACGAAGACTCGCATGAACATGTAAATAGCGGCTCGCGAAATTCCAATTCAGTAGATCCAACATCGGTAGATATCAACCAATGGATCAAAGTGAGTGTTCTGTGAATGTTTGCTAAAAACATGTTTTATCTAATCTTGTTTATCTTTTGCACCAGGTAAAGAATAAGAACACCGCAAATACTCACAACTTGAAAAACTCAATATCAAAAACCTCCTTGTCAAGTAGAAGCTCATTAAGTAGTGGTTATACTCTTGTTGCTTCAGAGAACCACGATCAAAAAACAGAAATGGAATCAAATGGATTTAAACTAGTTGGTGGAAAAGATAATACTGAAAAGAGAAAAGGCCCCACTCTTGAAGGGGTCACAAAAGATCTGGAGTCAATGATTATTACTGATTTAAAAAATAGTCCCACTGCAACTGAGAAAGGTATGGCTAAAGCAACGTGATAGTCAGCTTTCATTATTTTTTGTAAACCCTTAGCGAGACTTCTCTCGATTGATGCCAACCTTGCGTACTTGCGCGGTGAACTATCCGACGCCATACATCTGATCAGTCAAAGTATAGAGTGTGATAGTAAATCTCCAGAGTACTTTATTAACCGCTCTTTTTACTATGAAAAGTAAGTTGGCTCTCTGACTTACCGTTGTGTGTCTAACCTGCACACTTTTTTTGCAGGAGCAAGAACTACTCATCCGCTTTGAATGATGCCGAGAAGGCCATAAAGCTGGAAGAAGTCAATGAAAACTTTTTTGAATACTCGCTATACCGTAAGGCCAAAGCGTTGGCTGGCCTGAACCGCTTTGAGATAGTTGAGTCTGTTCTGAAGAGTATTACAAAAGTACTGTCAGCAAAGTGCAAAAACGACGTCCAAGCGTACAACTCATTTGTGATTGTGATTGAGAAGGAGCTGATGATCAACCGGCTGAAGAAGCTGGTCTCTGCCAACTACACACTTCCACTAGCCAGACTGTATGCGCTCAAGTTTGGCTCAATAAAGGCGGCAATAGCTGCAATTGGCGATAACATCCGACTGCTGGATGATGCCAATGCGGACAGCTTAGACTTGAAGCTGCATCTCCAGCTAATCAATGCACAGTTTCAAAAAAGTAAACATCTTTTATTTTATTGCATCTTTTTATAAAACTTTTTGTATTTCTAGATGCTTCTACTGATAGCTCAGTGAAGGATTCAAAACTACTGGCACTCATTAGAGCTTCACACCCGCCGCAATTGAGTGCCTCTCAGCATAGACGAATTTCCAACAAAAGTAGTGCAAATCAAGATCTGTGGAACTTTAACGAAAACGACGAGGAAAGCTCTAGCGGCGATCGACCCCATTTGCTTCTTCGGGACTTTTGCGACACTGGGGGCACTCAGAAGATTGATGAGGAGGCCTTTCTCTCTCAGTATGACGATGATGATGACGACAGTGAAATATACTTTTCCGATGAAGATGAGTATGAGATGGTGTACTCAAACCCGGACAAGTGGAATGAACCAAAAGATATCTTAGTAAACACTGGCAATGCCCACTACTTCACTGATGAGCTCCGAGAGTAAGCACAATTTCTTATTTAATCCGGGTCTGGAATTCACTATTGGAACTGACTAATCAATGATTGTTGTTGTTGTTCTGTTATTATTGTCGCTCATTCAGACCAATCAACTCTAATGGACAGAAAGCTTTGTGGATCGGCAATGTTTCTCCGGAGTGCTCTCAAAACCTTGTTTCACATGTGTTCATGAAATTTGGCTCGGTTACCTTTTGTAACATCTTTCCAAATGAACGATCGAACGAGATTGCCTACCTCTTGTTGCACTATGATAATGATATTTCTCCCCGTCTGGTCACGACGTACTTTAAAGTAAGTTTTTTAATTTATTGGACTCAAACGCCAATTGTTAAATATGCACTTTCTCTCCCTTTAGGATCAAGTGGTCCCTAAAATATCGAAGGACAATCACCCGCTGATTATTCGATTTCGAAACAAGAACGACAAGGGCGAAGAGGGCGGCGACGGTGGTGGTGGTGGCGTACTGAACGCTAGCAATAATAACATCCCAAAGACTGCCCTGAACCCGGCGAGTCCGCAGTCGCCATCTCACCACCACCATCCCCACCAGCCCTACCACCTGTCGGCCCTTACCTCCTCGGCGAATAAGCAGCCCCTGCCTCAGGAGTGCTACTACTGGCGGACGACTGGCTGCGACCGTGATCGATGCTACTTCAAGCATATTCCCGCCCATAAGAGCATTGACAAGCAGCCGTGGATGCGCCGCAAGAACTGATATGCACAGTTGTACCTTTGTACTGCTATTTTATGCTTTATTAAAACAATTAAACATATATATTATTGACAAAACAACTCGTTCACTGAGATAATTACGAAACAGTCGTGTATTGAAGGAGGGGAGGGGGGGGGGAATGTACAGGAAATATTGGTTTGGAGAAGGAGGGATAAAAAGGCCACTATTGAATAGGAAGTATAAATATGTTTGTTTGTTTGGGTAGAGATGAAAAGTCCGTCATTAGAACATAGTGAAAATGGTAATGGCATAATGAGTGTGATGTAAGCAATGAACGAATGCGAGGATGAAAAGTGTGTTTAGAAGCGTCAAAAGGATTGGGGTGGGGTTTAAGCGTGCATAAACTGCGACCCTGCTGCCACACCTGCTGGACGCACCCCCTGCTGGCCTGGCTGCATCAGTGGCTGGCCATGTTGCATCGCCAGCGTCGCCATCGGCGGCGGCTTTGGCTGTGCCCGGCCTGAAGAAAGGGTGATAAAGTGGTGCTGCTGGGTGGGATCGAGCACGACGATTCGTGTCTGATTGCCTGAGTGATCTTGACTAGGAACCTGGTAGGAGGAGTCCGCTTGGCGAACACTTTGCACCGTGTGCCACTCATTAGTGCTAAAGTTCATTTGAAAGTGCTCTTCCACCACCACAGTGACAGTACTTCCGGACGAAGTGCGGCGCTCTTCCAGTTTCTCCAAGTACCGAATCATACAGACCGGACCCATGTGCGGAGCGGGGTTAACCTGTGTTCCTGCCATAAAGCCAATAATGAGCGCTTTCTCAGGTCGGGTAAGGCAGTTGGAGGCATTGAAGATTGCAGTAGCCTGCTGAGTAATTTCTCTATTAAGATTAGTAAGATTTCGCTGAGGGTTAGGCGGCGGCGGATTAACTGCCGCTTGAGGTTGTTGCTGTTGCAGCTGCCCAGCTTGCATTTTGGTCGCTTGTCCTGGATTCATTTGCCCGTACATTCCAAACATGCGAGGTTGTCCTTGCTGCTGTTGCATGGACATATCAAATTGCATTTGCTGCTGATTTAGCTGTTGTTGCTGTTGCTGCGGATTAGGATGAATGACCGATTGCTGTCCTGCGGGTCGAGCCTGAACCTGCTGACTGAGAATGGAACTGTTGGCAGGGTTGTACATCAGTCGCTGCTGATGTTGCTGCTGCTGCTGAACTGAAGGTTGTGACTGCATCAAAGTCTGCTGAGGCCGAATAACTCCGTACATGGTATTGATAGGCGAAGTAGGAGTTGATTGCTCGGCAACATTCTGCCCCTGAGCCATTTTTTGCTGGGAAGCTGCATACTGGTTGGCAAAATTCTGATATGAATTAGATGTTTGCTGTTGCTGGGAGAGTTGTTGCATCGGTTGCAGCTGCTGCTGTTGCATTGGCGATTGCTGCTGCTGCTGCTGCTGACTGGACTTGAAGAAGTTTTGATTCGATAAGCCTGAGGACAGGGAGTTAGAAACACCGGCTGTTGGTACAGAGCTGAAAGAATTCGAGCCGTTGGAGGCAATACTTGTACTGTGTTGTGAGGTGTTTGGTCCAGCATTTGAAAGCAACGATATTCCCGATGACTTGAGCGGCCCTGATGAATCGTGAATAGTCCCGTAACGATTGGCAGGATGCGGAGAGTTGGTAGAGCCGACAAGTCCGGCGGCGTAGTCGGGAGTGGACTTTGAAGCAGTCACTCCGGTCATGTTGGGACGAGATGCATCAGTCTGAGCCAGCTCTCTCGTTATGTCGTATGGATCTTCTTGAGGCATGCTTTTCGAAGCAGTAGGCGATTCAGTTTCGGAAACACCAGACTTGTGACCGAGCACAAGAGCAGGAGGCGTCGTTGTGTTGGTAATTGCCGAGGAGCTCGCTGCACTTGAAGCAGGGGTCGCTGTGATTCCAATTGAAGGAGTCGTACTTTCTGGAGCATCGGAATTGGCTGCTTTCTTATCATCCGAAGCCAAGGTGGTCGTCTTTCTTCGCTTGGGATCTCGTACCGTTGACGGCGCTTCAGTAATATCCAGCAGTACGATTCCTCCGTCTCGCTTGGTGTTCATTGAATTAGAGCCCGAGCCAAGGGAGGCAATTCTCGAGAGACGATTCAAAGAGCCAGAAGGTGTCGAGGTTGATCCCAGTGACGACAGACGAGACAGGCCTGGTTTAGTGTACCCAGAGTTGTAGCTGTTGTAACCGCTGCTGGTACCGAACGAATTTCGACTAGGAATTCCCTTCAACGGCGCTACACAAATACAACCGATGTTAATGAGTAAGTAACGGGAACATTTGGGACATACTTGAATCGGTGGTAAGGCCACGACATCGAATGGGCACTGTTGGGCCAGTTCCAGAACGCTTTCCAGCTGAAGCGTCATTTGCTAGAAAACATTTACCATAGTTAAAACGAGTCACTATACACACACAAAAATACTAAATCTCACCTTTCTGCAGTAACTCTGCTCTCAAAGCTGCCGACTTTGCCTTTCGTCGTAGTGTAAAGTGCTTTTCAGGCTGCGGCAATGAGCCATAGCATGACTGAAACACTGGGCGGTTTACGTAAAGGCACTCCAGAGGAAGAATTCCTCGATCCCCGTGCTTTTTGACTACAAAATACAATTGCGTAAAAAGAATGCAATCTTCGGAATAGTCTTTCCTACCTATCTTTTTAATTTCATTTACTAAATCCAAAAATGTTGATGTGTTTGACTGAAAGTCAAAGTTGATTGTTCCATGCCGAGGATAGTTGCGCAACATTTCTCCGATGACTGAAACCCACGGATCGTTGTCATCCATTGCAGACTCTAAGATCTTTTCCAGTTCTCCAGACCACTGAAATAATAAAAACACATGAGTTTATTGAGCAAAGGTAGATAAACACAAATTATCCGGCTTACTTCTTCGAGATTACGTCGTGAGATGTGAAGAAAAGTCAATAGTAACTTTAGTTTGACATTATTTTGCAGTTCGCTAAAACAGTCCTTGATTTGTCGCAAAATTTCCTTGTTCAGCTGAGATATTATGCTGCTATTATCTGTTGTGGGCAAAAGTTAAAGATACTCGTTGAGAGTGGAAGGAAACATCAGTGGAAACGCGGACTTACCGGACCACAGGTCGTTGGTCGTTGTTCCCAGTTTGTTGGTCAACCAAAGGGCAATGTCTCCGGTCTGAGAAGCCGAGGACAGCAGCTGGGGTCGATTCGCTGCTGGCGGAAAGCTACTTTGGCTTGTAGAGGCGCCAATGTTGCTCGCCGAGGAGTGGGAAGATGCCATCTTGCCGTGATAACCAAGTCGAAATTTGAAACTGCTGTCTCAGTAAAGTACACAAACTGTTTTCAAAAGATGAAATGTAAACTGTCGTTCACTGATGAAGAAAAAGTGATGTTGGCTTGCGGTGGTAATCAGCCCGATTACTGCTACACATGACCGAATGATGTAAACAAGGATGTTCAGTCGATGATGCTACACACAAACAAACAAACAAAAACAAACGGACCGATGATTAGCAATCAGCAGGCGTTCTGTTTGGAAGGTGGTGTTGTGATTGGGTTGTTCAGTCTACACTGGCATCACTTCGCTGCGGCCATCAAAGTGAGATCAGCAAGAAGTAAACATCAGGTTGTCGCGCACGGATAGAATCTTTCGGAAGAGAAAGAGCGCGGAGGCGCCCGCAAAGAGAAAGAGGAGCGAAAATGGAGCGAAGAGATTTGGTGGCTGCTGCGGCTTGAGAAGCTGAATCTCACAACAGCAGGACACGTGCTCTGTGGAAGGCGCTCACAGCATTACCTCGCCGAGGCGCGTCATCAACAAACCAGCAAGCAAGCAAAGACAGACTCTATCGTGAATGGCAGAATCAGAATATTCTCTTTATTGTAATCAAAGTTCAATTTTGTCCAAACAGACCAACAACAGATAGGGGAAAAACAATACTTTGGTGTAAGCTTCTAAAGTGCAGGTTTTAAATAGTTAGTGCTCAAGAATCTTGCTTCGGTAAAAATCATTAAAATCCAATCTAAACACGGGAAAAAGCCAAACGGAAATTAGTTGTCGGCGTAAAGACGTGATCGATTGAGTGGGGGGTTGCACAAACCTGGCTACAAATGGGTACATCATGTGGTACTCGCAGTTGTCCGAGTAAATTTTCTTCAACAGCTTCGTGACTAGAGAATCAAATTCGGTATTTGCTCGCTCCACTGTGGCGTGATCCGCTGAATCAGCGTCCTGTGAGATGGATAAAGTCGGGTTAAATCAAAGTGTTATTTAACAACAAAAAAGTATCTCCAGTTACCTTCAGTGCGTGAGACAGCTCGATGCAAAGGAGAAAGATTTTGATAATTATGGACGTCACTTCGAGGCTGGTGAGGAAGCAGCTGGAGAAGCACTGCTCGAGAAACTTTTCATGGTACTCAATGACCGAGTCTAAGCTTGAGCCTCTTTTGGTGAGCTGCGAGATAAACTGCGAGAAGAAGGGGTCGATCACCTCAAAGGCGTAAAAGTAGTGAAAGTTGCGGACAAAGGCAATCATCTTGTAGCGTAAGGCAAAGGCCTTCTTGTGCAGTCCTTTGAATGCTTTCGCCTCCAGACTTTGAGGGGATCCGCCGTTCTCCGAGGCAGTCTTCCGCGAGACCTCATCGTACTGCTTCAGCTGCACATTCAGCACGTTGTCCTTCCAAGTCTCCTCCAGCTCCATCTCGGCGTACCGACAGAGGAAGACGTAGCGAAAGAGCAGCTGATAGCAGACGATGGACTTTTGGGTGAAGATGAGAGAGAGGGGAAACGGAACGTCGAACTTGAGCATGAGAGATTCGTAGCAGTAGAGTTTGTTCTTCTTCGGAGTGGCGTGGCCATTTTGATTGGCACTTGGGTTGGCAATGAGACTCTTTGTCATTCGGCCCGGGCTACCGCCCGAGTTGGTGTACAGCTTCCGAAGACGAACTTGAGAGCTGATTGACATGCCTGGCTTAAAGTTTCCACCCAAGCCACCACCACCAGCACCTAGGGCCCCTGTGGCCGATGTGCTCGCCCATCGGTCATTGTCGATCAGATCACGTCCTTCGATGGCATCACTGATGATGGAGCGGCTAAGGCCAACGTCGTCACTTCCGTCATCGTCGTCATCATCGTCGTCGAGGTCAGTCTTCAGCAGATAGGAGGAACTAGGCGAAGTGTTGTCGCGATTACCATCGAGAGGCTTCATAATTTTCAGTATTTGCTTCAAAAATGTTTTCCCTGTAAAAGATGCTTCGGTTAGGCTAACTGTTTACAAACAACAGAAACCTCTTACCAGTAAACTCAATGTGCGGATCCTCTTTGAGGTACTCCCGATCGGCTGCTGCCACTGAAATGCCCAGCGCCATGCCCATCATCGAGTCGAGCCGGTGCTGCACCACAGAGTCCGTCTCTTTGCACAGGTCCTTCAGGGCAAACTTCATGAAGTGCACGATGAAGTCGCCCATCGAGAGGAGCATGTAGTGCTTCACCGCGTTAAATGTCTCCACCAGCGACGACTCGTTGATGAGAATGTGCAGCAGCTGTGAGCTGGCCTCATCATAGGCCGACATGATCGGGTGGACGTAGCTCGACTCGTCAAAGCTGTACAGAATCTCCTCCGGCTTGGGCGTGAAGATGGCCGGACCGAAGGAGAGGGCAGAGTTGGAGGAGCTGGAGGCAGATGAGTGGGAAGACATCAGCGAGGTGACGCCGCCCACTTCAGGCAGACTGGGCACACTGAGCGCTCCAAAGTGATTCATGCCATTGCTACTGCCGGCAAACTGCATTGAGGCGGCGCCGCGAATCAGATCATTCAGGTAATACTTTGACTCGGAGGGAGCAATTGAAGGGGCACCAGAACCGCCACCGCCGCCAATCATCGAAGGCGGGTGCGAGACCAAGGGCACCACCAGGTTGGCAGTTGAAGGCAGTGGCACGCGTGAGCTCTTCAGGTACAGCGCTTTTACCTTGTTGATGATGGACACGTATTTTCCCGTTTTGTAGATGATTTGCTCGTACTTTTTAAGAAATACTGGTATTTTAGATGAGTTGATGCGATAACGCTGATCCCAGTATTTGCTAGGAAGAAATTTGTTAGCAGCTTGTTTAGGCAACCAAATAGCAACAATCAGCAACTTACTCGTTGAACTTTCCGAAATCGTCGTCGTACTCGTCATCATCCGACTCGATAAAGTCAGAGCGATTGGCACTGCCATTGCCGTTCTTCAACCCTGTAGACCCCCCTTTGTTGGCACTTGAGCACTTTCCCTGAGAGCTGCCGTTAGGATGAGCGGGAGAGTTTAAACTTCCACTCGACAGCTGGTGCGTGTCTTCAATAAAGAACTCCTTTCGCGGATCGGAAATTTCGCCGTAGTAGATCCACGTTTTAAGTATTTCAAAGTATCGAAGCGAAGCTGCTTTGGTGAGAGACAGACACAACTCAAGAGCTTTGTTGTCCATGCCTTGAATTGATTTAGTCTTCTCGTGTAGGACAGTTAGCACTGCTCCGCCTACGCACTTGTTCTAAAGTCAAGAAAGAAAAAGTTTAGTGGGTGTTAAAATGAAGCACTGTTGCGTTGTGATGGCGAGTTTACCCTATAAAGCTTAGAAGCCAAGTCTTTGAGCAGGCCAAATGTGGCTGTGTATGGCAACAACATGAAGAACATCTTCTGGAGAAAAAGGTCATTACGCTTCAGCAGGTCTTCCATCTGCGACACCAGAATGTTGTACTCCAGTAGATGCTGATGAACAGCTGCAACAAGGGCTTGATTGACCAGTCCGTAGACTTTAGACTCCACAAAGGTGACGATAGAGGAGTAGCTGTACGATAGTTTTAGAATTTGATTGACTGTGACTGCGAGATGGCCATCCGCTGTCGGATCAAGGTACAGCTTGTACCGAGAGGAATCGTCGGATTTCCTGAGACGAATAAACTTTCCTTCAATGCCGATGAGAACAAAGAGAAGGTCCTGGAGCAAAACTTGCTCTTGTTCATTCACATCAGGATAGAGGTCTGCCAGAGAACCATAGCAGTCGTTCTCCTTTGGCCAATCACATGGATGAAAATCTCGAGAAAGGTAGGATGGCACTTTACGATGGCTTGATGGTTGATTTGTTTGGCGAACAGTTGGTGGCGTATAAACGGTTTCAGGTGAGTGAAGATAAGAGTCGAAATTGGATGATTGTCCTGAATCAGAGGTCATCGCTGGAGAAGGAACTTTTCTGTTGAATTGTTTGGGAGTGAAAAGACTTGTTTGTCGGTGAGTTGTTAGTGGCTCGTTGTTTATCCTTTCTACCATCTGCAAAGAAGTAAAAATGACTCATTGAAATCTGTCTGAAATAGAATTTTCGTGCAAAAGTTGACCTCTTTATCGTCACGTATTCGAACCAGCAGACGGACAAATGGATCAACGACAAGGTTACTGAAAGAAGTACAAAAGATAGTCGTTACTAAAGCTTAAAGTTGGTTTGAATGTTTACTTACTTTTTGTTGACATATTTAATATCTTCGTATTTGTCGACAAACTCTTTGCTTGAAGCCAGTCTATCGTAGAATACTGAAAAGGGCTTCCTTGATTGATGGCCAATTTTCTTGGCAAGTCGATCAGAAACTGTTTCGGGATTAAAATCATGCGATTCAATGCACCTGAAAGGGGTTGGAGAAGCAACAAATATTTAGGCAGGGATCAAAACAACAATGTTGTTGTTGTTGTTGAGGAACTTACTGAAAGTGGTTAAATATCGAGTTCACCGCGTTCTCCAGTTCACCCGATGCGTCGAGCTGGTCTGAGCCTCCACCAGACCCAACCCTGTTTGAATTGGAGGTGCCCGATCGCGAGTAGTGATCCATACTTTGGCGTTTTGCTCGTCAAAGTTTTGGCGAGGAAAACAACAAAAAACACAAAGCGACAGCTATCATTTCTGAGCAAATGTGTGAACGTGCATCACAGTGAAATGTGCCGTAAAATCTTTTCAACGGATTATTGCTTCACCTTTCCCCACGCACCACTAGATGGCTCTTTTAAACCGTTGAAGCATTTTTCAAAAAAAGTTTGGCTGCGTTTCGCTTCCTTTTCTCAGGAAAGTCGTTTTTGTCGTGTTTAAAAATAGCGTCGACTTTCGAATGAAAACCAATTACAAGTGTCCATTGTTTTAGTAGGCAATTACTGCAGAGAGACTGGGTACATCACTTTCACTTTTAATTTAGTCTGGTCTATGTAGCGCGAATGAGTTCTGCGTAGGAAAAGTGTGCCATTTGTGTGTCTCTTACAATCTGCTGCTTCCAACGTGCCAATTCGAATACTGTTCCGAGGTGATTGCTGTCTAACAAACAGCACCAAACAGCAGTGCTAACTCGGTCTACCTTCCCCTGCTGCACTCACGTTCGACCATCACTCGTGACTCAGTGTGCGTCAGGCAGTGATTCAATTAGCCAGCAGTCTGGAGCATTTAGTCTTAATCAAGTGCTTCAGTCAAATGACATCAAGTGAGGCTGACAGGAAGGCAGCCAATGCTGCCAATCATCAAAATATGTCGAAGCAATATGTCACAGCTGATTGTGCCTGACAGCAGTGGAACAGCACTGAACAGGAACATCGTCGTCATCATCAGAACACATAACCGCAACTGCAAAGTTTTCTGTCAAGCGCTCAAGCAATCACTCCCACCAGCACAACAGTGTTCGGTGCATGGAATTTTTGGAAAATGAGGAATTAATAGTTTGGTTAAACATTGCACTGCAGCACAATTTAATAAGCTCTACCAAATCTACATCCGATTAGCTCGCTGGTGGTGCATCCTTCCTGACGCTTTTCGATCCCCCCTTCACTCTGCGTGATCTGCGCGACTTTTCAAAGGTGGTCGCCGTTGTGACGATATCTTTGATCATCTCGTGTAGTTCTCCTATTGAGGCCTTGCCTTTGCCGGCCTCTTCAGCTGCGGCTGCTTTCTCTGCTTGGTCTGCTTCAAATATCAAGGAGTTTAAATTAGAAAGCAAGCAAGTGGGAATAAAGTGTGGTCTATACCTTTCACAGCGGTCTTTTTGTTAGTCCCCTTTGGAGAGCTCTTTTCCACCTTTTCAGCTGAAGCCTCCACCTCTTTGGCCTCATTCTCGCGGTTCTCCTTTGTGGCCTCCACTTTGGTTGCCGACTTGATCACTTGAAAGCCTTCCCCCTCCTGCTCCTCTCCTTCAGGTTCTTTCTCGGTAGCTTTGGCGTCGCTCGTTTTCTCTGCTAAAAACTCTTCAGTTAGAGTGCATGTTTACTTGTCCTCAACACTTGTGTTACACAACTCACCTTTGGCTGGCTCTTTGCTGATCTCTGGCAGTTCAATAGTCGGGTCCAGCTCCTTGAGCAGGTTCGCCAGAAAGGTGTCTATCTCGAATGCCGACAGTTTGTTGTGCTCCTCAATGTCTAGGTCGACCAGTTCCACCAACCGCTTCTCCACTTCTCGGCCCTCTTTCGAGAGAATCATCTTCTTCTTCTGCGCCTTTCTTCTCACAGGCGCTTTCTTCGGTGTCGGCGCTTGCTTCTTTCTCAAAGACATGGCTTGAATGTGGCGATTGACGGTGAAACAGATTGTGGGCACACATCAGGAGTTTACTTTATTCTCAAATCACTGCGCTATTTTTAGAACAAAGATAATAAACTCGAACTTTAAATTAATTTGTCAACAAAAACAAAACTGTAATTAGCAAACAATAAGTTTGTGAGTAAACAAATGGAGGCGGAACAAAAACTGCGGTAAACACAATATCCAATCATCATCTCCTAAAATGCCATGTTTACCCTTTGCCGTGCCAGTGAACAGCATCACCGATTACCTGCCCGCACACCTCCTCCTCGGCATCTTCGACCACCTGCCACTCTGCGAGGTCTTTTCATTGGACAAGATTTGTCAGCGTTTCCGCTCGCTGAAACCCTCAGCCCTTGAACGCCGTCGAGAGGTGGTCCTGGTGGTGGGCCGCGAGTGGAGAGGCTTCTCCGCTGAGTTCGCCTACCAGAACCGGCTGCTGCAGCAGGACGGCACCGAGTGGTTCGGCCCGCCAGTGGACACCGCCCACAGTAGACTGAGATTCGAAACGCTGAACGGAGAAACGGTTAAGCAGCTGTGCGGGTCACTGCCCGCCGTGGCCACCCTCCAGGTGATGCTCACTGATGTGGGCAGTTCAGAGAGTGTCGACGGGCTGATCTACCTGCTGGCGAAGTGGGCCTTCACTCTGACCACCCTGAAGGTGGGCGCCCGCTTTCGCGAGACACGGCGGCACTCGACAGCGAGGACAGGCGACGCAGAGGAGTTGATTGCCCGCAACCTGTGCTCTCTGCTGACGGTGGTCAACCAGCTGCCTGAGCTGCAGCACCTGGCACTGCAGCTGCACCACCGCCTCCTTCCGCCGGTCAACCTGAGTGGTCAAAGTGGCCAAAGTGCCAGCCCTCAGCCGAAGCCAGTGGACCTGTCGGCGCTGTCTCGCCTGCAGAGCGCCTTCCTCCTCAGCCACGACCGGGCGGCCGTCTTCTACGACGCCCTGAAGCGGCACGCAGAGCGAAACGCCGCACTGGTCAGCCTGGGACTGCAAAGTTGCGTCGACGCGGAGCAGTTTTACCGCGCCAAGCTGGCACGACTCAGCGCCCTCTTCGCCGCCAAGTTCCTCGCCCTGGACCTGGGCCGAGCCAAGCTGACGCAGCGAGACATGGACGCCCTGGGGGCGCACTTCTCCGCCCTCACCCACCTGGGCCTCACCCTGTCGACGCCCGTTGCGCTGTTGCCGGTTCTGCTGCGCTCCTGCAAGGCACTCACCCATCTCCAGTTGTACATTCACACCGCCAGCTACATGCAGGCCAATTCAGGTAGCCGTCGGTGGCCATTTATTACCAAAACTAATGTCTATCACCACCACCTTAGCCACTAACCGAGGCACCAGTCGATCGCAAATCGCCTCGATCGCCTCGCGCACCTCCAACATGTCCCCGGGAGCGCAGCTGCCGCAAATCATCGCCCTCACAGTGACCTTCGCCTCCGAGTGCAGCCATGCCTCCCACCTCGATGTGGCCTCTCTTCGACTGGAGCACACCTTCCCTGGACTGCAATCGCTGGAGTACAGCGCCTCGGCCACTTGCTGCACCATCTGCGGCCTGCGCGTGAACGCCTCCGCCGAGCAGCGCAAACGATGTCACGACATCTCCCTGGCCTACTTGCAGAGGGCAATGCCCAAGTGCAAAGTCCGCTACTATCTCGATATTTGAGATAACTACCGCTACACTGATATAACTGTCATTGCGTATCTTTCAATGTGAGCCAAAGTTTTGACGTTCTGAAATCTGAGATTCTCAAAAATGAGAAAAAGCGTCGTAACGCTCTGTGTGTGCACCCCCCACGCGAAACTTTTCTTCATCAACATTTCATCAGCTGGCAGAGCAGCCAATCACTCTCTGGCGGCGTGACGAAGCTCTTTTCTTTCTTTCACAGCTTTTACTTGTCAATCAACTTCATTTGGATTCACTCGTCTCTTTTTGCATCTCATTTGGTCATCGCTTCTGAAACTTCATGGCTCACTCAAAAGTTACACCCGCGCTGACAACGGTGGTAAAAAAGAAGAAGCCATCTAACACTCGCAACGGTTTTATTGTGAAGAAGCAGCGTAAGGTGGCTGTTTTTCGCAGCAGTTTGCCCATTTCAAATCATAATGATCATCTTGAAAAACGCAGCGAGATATGCGAGCCAAGTATGCTTATAAACATCAATTCTTTATCATTTTACAAGTTTTCTTTCATTCTTCAGAGTCATTCCCTTGTGAGCGATGCAATGTTTCAGCTTTTCCTGATATGACACAATTGAGTATTGAGCTCCAAATCGCTCAAAAGCTTTATTTCTAACTCATTTCATTGTCTTTTAGAGCTTCATTTGAATCATTGTCCTCCGACCTTTTCGTTTCGACTGGGCAAATACGACGCAATGCAAAAACCAAAAAATAAAACCAAGACAAAATTGAAGGACCAAATGAAGATCAAATCAGTTGAAGTCTGCAGTATTAAACCAGTGTCTACTTCAGCCGTATTTCCAGTGGAAAATACCAATCCTCTGCCTGAAATGACAGTTTCGAAGAACATTTTAAAATCTTACAATCTTCGACGTCATGTCAAACTCGACGGTATTCAAAATGTGATCACTGTGCCTGCTTCGATCTTGTCGTCATTGAATAGTCCGAATCCTCCACCTGAAAAAGTGGCTGTTTCACTCATCGACAACACTTTTTCAAATCAGGAGAAATATAATCTCCGACGTCGTGGCAAGCTCAGCAGCATTGAAAATGTGATCTAATCTAGTCAGCACAATTCTTCGCCTCTTTAATATTCCGTCATTTTAGGAGTTTGATTGAAGTTTACTCTTTTATATTTTTGATGCACCTTTGCACTTTTTACTCTTAACTCATTTTTTACTATATTTTTTATTACATTTGAAAGTAAATTAAATCTTTTATATAGCATTTCAAGAGATTATCACTACACCTCGTAAACCAACCGAAATTCAACCGAAAACTCGTGCGCGACCAATGTGCGATAAAGCAAGTGAAGTGTGACGTTAAGACCAGTTGCGCTGATTTAAGATTTAAGATTTAAGATACCAGCAAAGACGAGTGAGGAGTGGGAGGCAACAAACGAAAACACGCTGATATCGCCACAATGCCAAATTTGGGTCGTATTTCCTGTGTGTTGCCTTCAGATGACGGGCAACCAGAGTACAAGTAGGGAGGCAAGAAAAGTGATCTGAGACATTTTACTTGGCCTCTTCCACGAAGTAATTGTCGTCCAAATTAACATTCCCTCTCAAGTTGCCAAGTTACCACCGAAACTGCTGAATTGAAACTGTGCTTTCAGTTTAACAGTTCAGAAATGCAAATTTTCAAATGAACAGCAAACAGACTGGAAGAATGAAGCAACAATTCATTTGCCGAAAGAGTGCTAATCAGTGGCTCTGGAAAACAGTAGCCAGTTAACTGCTGCAGCAGAGTTGCCTGTTTCCCTCGTGCAATCACCAACTGAAGAGATTGATTGTCTCATGACAGCACACACTGGCGGCGATGATGGCCAGGCCAATGTAAACGGTGCTCCGTGTGCGGTGATAAGAAGGAAGCACACAGCGGCCACCCGATAAACTATTTCCATGTTTGGCAAAGTTGCAGTTTGCAGTTGGCAGGAGACAGTGGAGGAGGACGGTGTTGCTGGTGGTGGCAGCCGCTTAGACCGTAGTCTTAGACGACACCTCCTCGAAGAGGGCTGCTGATATACAGCTGCCAACCGGGCGCCAGTCGCCCTCAGTTCGCCTTGGGTCAGACACTCCACAAGCACTGCTGTGTTTTGAACCGAACCGGTACACCAAGCCAAGCCCAGCCAATCACACCCAGCATGGCCAAGACGAACATCAACGACCTTCCCGATGACTGCATCATTCTGATTCTGAAGCAGTGCCGCCTGCCGCTTCAGGGCCTGATCTGCCTTCGGTCGGTGTGCAGGCGCTGGCAGTCGATCATCATCAGGCAGATCTGCTACCGAAAGCGCACGCTGAAGCTCTTCGGCTCGGTGGAGTCCGACCTGATCACCTACTGCAACTTTCTGCTGGACTACAATCTCGAGTCGAATGACCGGTACCGGCTGAAGCCGATCGGCAGGGACGACGACATGGTGGTGCGCATCGACTGCGAGCACAACTACCTCTGCGACCTCTTCCCCGGCATCGAGAACCTGGTGGTCTACCTGACGCGTTTCTCCTCGCGCATGTTCAACATGCCCTACCTGCTGGAGAACCTGGGCTGCCTCACCAGTCTGACGCTCATCTACATGCCCTATCCGATTGACCTGCAGCACCAGGTCTGGTCGGCCATCAACTCCATGGAAACGCTCAAGGAGCTCAATCTCTTCTACATCTTTCAGTGCACCATCTCCGATGAGATGCCCGCGCTGGCCAAACTAGAAAGCTTCTCCCTTGACGGCTACTACGGAGATATTGTCTCCGTGCTGAGGCAGCTGGGGCCCAGTCTGAGGCGCCTCCACCTGGACGACATTCACTGCTCCATTGAACAGCTTCAGCAGGGACTGGCCGCCAATCCGCAGCTCGCCGAGGGCCTCACCCACCTCACCATTGGCTCAATCAACAACGTCAAGCCGGTGCTGAACAACCTGAAGAGAAAGCAAATTTTCGACTTTATCTGCGCCCAGTTTCGTTCACTGAAGTACCTGGCGTTCACCTCATACTCCACTGTAAGTCATTCTGGGAAGCTTTCACCATTTTTTTCTAACAACTCTCCATCATAATCTCTAACTGCCTGCAGTACACACTAGAAGAAATCTTCAGCAGCCTCGGTCGGCTGAGTGAGCTCACCGAGCTGCACCTGCCCTACAACTGGTACAGTCCACTTCGCTCTGGGCCGCTCCTCTCGGCGCTCATCTCCTCGAATCAGCAGCTCAAGTCAGTGAAGGTGCTGCACTTGTCGTTTTCACCTGCCGCCGATGCCGCCCAGAATGAGTTTCCGCGCGTTGACGTTCGCGCTCTTTTCCCCGGCACCGAGGAGCTCATCGTCTCGGGGAACAGTCACCTGCTGGCGGATGCAAAGGGCTGCCTGGAGCACTACCACAGCAAGGGCCTGTGCAAGGTCAGCTTTGTGCTGAAGAGTGACGACGTGGCGCTGCACATTGGCCGACACAGCGAGCGCTACCAGAAGTATGTAAGTATGCAAGAGCTGCAGAAGTACGATACTGCCTACTAATTGTCCGGCTAACTAATGTGTGGCTACCAACTCTAGTTGGCCCTGCTGCCAACAGTAGACGCCGACCAGGAGGACTCGGTGGACTCTGCTGACTCTGACACTGCTTCTCTGCACTGACTCTCTTTCACTGTAATTTAAACTAACTTTTGGAATGGCACTGCTCTCTAGCTTTATAATAAAAAGGCATCTTTATTATATTCTCCTGTAATGCACCCCACCTAAGGACCGATCGATCTCTATTACGGCCAGAGTGCAGAAAGAGTTCAACTGGAAAAAAAGTTGTTCTCTCTCTCTCTCTCTCTCTCTCTCTCTCTCTCTCTCTCTCTCTCTCTC
>JAALOO010000579.1_pt1 | contig 31461 bp, 25 predicted proteins | sample 7257641 | NCBI WGS metagenome assembly JAALOO01 (sample SAMN14085613, study PRJNA598686) | mite metagenome | biome: ENVO:01001000; feature: ENVO:01001002; material: ENVO:01001226; isolation source: single female mite from University of Michigan culture on fish food culture... ...
AATTTCAAATTTTAGTTTTAAGTTTGAAAAATTTCTTATTTTTTGTTACCTCCTTATTAGTTGCGGGAAGAGGAGAGAATGATTTACTCTTTGAATTGACCTTCCCACTAGCAATCACCACTGTTGCTGCTGCCGCCGACAAAAGCGGTTTACTACATCGGTGAATCTTCTTGCAGTACGTACTGGCAAGGACGTGCATCAGAGCAATAGCAACATAAACCAGGAGGATAATGTTGGCAAAGATGGCTGAGGTGGCCAGAGTGAACTGGCGAAAGGCGATGCCAATGAGAAGGTACGTATTGACCGGAACTAAAAGAACATAAAAAACCAGCAGTGCCGGTCCAAAGAAGAGATTTCCCTTTAGAACAGTCACCACGGTGTCAGTGTGACAACGTCTGAAACGGCGAAAAGCGGACACGCTCAGCCGGTAACGATTATTTCGGCAAAAAGTGTTCACCGCTTTTAGCTGGGCAAAAGTGATGAAAGTGAAGGCGAAGAGCACCTGCGAGGAAATGGTGTTCACAATGCCAAAGGTGTTGATATAAAGCATCACACGAAGGAGATTCACCAGTAAAAGTGGAAGGGTGAGGAAGTAGTGCGCTTGGAAATGCTCATAGAGGAGGTACACGTAGTGGGCAGCCACAACAGTGAAAACCGTAAAGAGGAAAACTAAAAACAAAAAATATTTTTTTCAACTTTGTAGCCTTTTTCAACAAAAATCATCTCTCACTTTCAGTCTGTATAAAGTACTGGACCAGAAGTTGGTAGTAGAAGACGAGCCGTTTGATGGGCACCAACGCCTTCACCTGAACGCCTCCTTTTCTAATTGAGTACCGCTCAAAGAAGTATTCATTACCGTTTGGCTGAAAAAGCACCCGGTTGACTAGACTGAAGGCAGTAAGCTTGGTTTTAGAAGAATTACAGCCCCAGAAAAGGAGGGCAAAAATGTGAACTGACTGCAAACTGAGGAGGAAATTGACTAGGTTGACTTGCTGGGGACAGTAGTAATGAAGAGTGATGTCAGCGTGAAGAAGGCGACTGTACGGTGACAGTTTGTCAAAAACGACCAAAACAACAGACTGGGCGACGATGGACAGCTGAAGAAGGTAAAGGACCTTCAGCTCACCAGAAATCGGTGTTCCATGATGGATGTGGTCAATCAGAGTGGCGAGAACCCAGCGCAGCTGGCGATCAAGGCGCCAGCACTTGAACCACACCGAAAGCATTTTTAAGGTTTTTTAAATGCACAGAAAATTTCAAAATTTCAGTTTAGTTTCAAAATAAAAAAGTGAAACCTAAAATTGTCTTTGTTTTCAGTAAATTTTTTATTTACGTCATCTAGCCCAATTCTGTCGGTTTTTTCGGTTACGTAAGTTACACTTGAATTGTAAACAATATTTGCCCTGGATACTAAATATTTTAAACAATTGTAAAAAGAAATAAACAACAAGCACCTAAAAGACTCATAGGACAACTGTCATCATTTATCAAAATGAATCACATGACAGTTTTCTCATTAAAAATGTCGCCGAATATTCAAAGTGTTGTAAAATGTCATCAAATTTTTTAAAAAACGTTTACTTTGTTTAATATAGTTTTGAACAAGAGTGATTCTCATTTTTTAACAAACAATATAAAATGAAGTTTAAAAAACAATTATAAAAAACATTTTTGTATTTCATTTGCGTCATATTTTTACACTGTGCATTTTTGCTAAAAAAAATCTGTAACGAAAATAAACTGATAGTAGAGAAAAGACTATCGATCAAATAGCAAAAATAGCGATACACACATGACCAGCTGGCAGATTGTGCACTTTAAACAGTGTTACTGTACATAGTCTTGAGCTTTCCAAGGTCAGACACATTTATTTTTACACATTGATATCTTATTTTCCTTCACAGTTCCAATCACTATAGTGCAATTAAGCGGCAATCCTGCAAGCAGCAAGCAGTTGCTAACCATCTGAACTGCTGGCGTCTACAATTAGTACTTGTGTTTTTGGCTAGTATAATATCTCAAGTTTGAGCGGTGATAACACAGATAGCAACTTTTGCCTATTTATTTAGCTGCATTGAGTGGTTGTCATCTACAACAGCAAACGGTTATTTTTTTAGCTTTTTTAAGTTGCAAATATTCTGCCAAATAAAAATAATGTTCTGGACAATTGTAAGCACCGTTTTGGCGTTGGCTGCTTCAGCTGCCACTTACGCATACTAGTAAGTAATTTTTATTTGTTAAAATTTAAAAAACTAAAATCAAATTTCAGTAAACTACAACAGAAGAATCAGTACTGGGCTAAGAAGGGCGTCAAGGGCCCGAAACCGGTGCCCATCTTCGGGAACGTCCTCCAGCTCAGCAGCCTTGGTCAGGTTCGGGCTGAAACCGAGTGGGCACAGACGTACGGAGACCGCTATGGCATTTTCGTTATGTTTGACCCAGTACTGACCATCACCGATCCGGAGCTGATCAAGACCGTCCTGGTCAAGGTAAATAATAGAAACGAGTAAAAACGAATAAAAGTAATCATTTTCATTCGTTGTGGGGCACGCAGGATTTTCACGTCTTTGTCAACCGAGACGTCCAACCTTTTGAGCACGAGATCTGGAGCTCAAACCTATTCAACTCTGAGGATGAGCAGTGGAAAAGGTTGTAACATTGGCATTTTTTAAACAGAAGTTTTAAAGGTTTTTTAAATTTAGAATCCGAGCCATCATTACTCCCTCTATGACCACCGGAAAGCTGCGCGGCATGCACCCAATGATGGCGCGATGCGTCGACAAACTCTCTGACTACCTTGACTCTATCATCGCCTCAAAGTCGCAGGGCGCTCTGAACATCAAAGAGGTGATGGTCGGCTTTGCCGTGGACGTCATCGCTTCGACCTCCTTCGCCACCGACGTCAACATCACCGACCGCAGCTCATCAAACCCTTTCCTTTTCAACGCCATTCGCCTGTTTGACTTTAAAGTGTGGCGATTTGCCCTGCTCTTCCTCCTGCCTGATGTCGTCAATCGAGCCATTGGCAACTCCATCGGTCTCAGTGATAAGCGATTCAACTTTTTCCGCGACCTGGCGAGGGCCATTATCAAGCAGCGAAAGGAGGCCAAACTGGCTAACGGAGGGAAGAACAAGCAGCGTTCCGATATAGTTCAGCTGATGATTGACGCCTACGTTTACGAGGACAGTCTTCGGGATACCAGCTACGCAAAGTTGACTGCTTCAGCGGAGAATGGTAAGGGATAAAAAAGCGATAAAGTGTTAAGGGTTTTAACTTGAAAATACACTATTTAGATGATCACCATGAAGCTGAACCACAAAAAAGCACTAACAATTCAACTTCTTCCAAGAAAAGGTTGACCGAAAACGAGATCATTGCCCAATGTATTCTCGTCTTTGCGGCTGGCTTTGAAACGACGGCCACTGTAAGCTAACTAAAAACGTGCATTTGATTTTTTATCTAAAATTCTACTTCTACCAGACAACCAGCAACATTCTCTACTTTCTCTCGCTAAACCCAGAGATTCAGGACCGACTGGTGGAGGAGCTAAATTCTAGCTTAAAGGGAGTTGAAGAGGACAGTGCTGAGTACTACGAGGTGGTCATGAACCGATCACCCTACCTGGAGGCGGTCATCAAGGAGACCCTGAGAATTTCACCTCCGGTCGGTCGACTGCAGCGGCGAGTAGGCGTGGATGGCTACCAGCTGGGCGGCATCACCCTCGACAAGAACATCGAGGTAGACATTAGCGTGCTGGCGGTGCACCGCGACCCGCGCTACTACCCCGAGCCGGACCGCTTCAACCCTGACCGATTTTTGCCGGAGAATAAGCACCTCCTCACGCCGTACACCTTCCTCGTCTTTGGAGATGGTAAGTCTTCTTCACATGATTATCAGTAGTTTCAATTGTTATAAACTTGTTTTTTTATTTTAGGGCCAAGGAATTGGTAAAATTGAGAGTTATTTAAATTTCAACCTTGTTTTAAAAGTGTACTTTTTTACAGTATGGGCATGAGATTCGCCTACCAGGAGATCCGGCTTTGTCTGGCAAAGATTGTCCGCCGATTTGCTTTTGAGCGGACGCCAGAGACAGTGGTGCCACTCAACTACGACAAGATTGGCTTTCTCACCTGCAAGAATATTCCCCTCAAAGTGAGCAGACGCTAACATGAAACCAAAAATTATTTTTTTATTTTAAAGAGCAATGCCCAAAATAAGTATTTAAAAATTATAATCAGCAAAAAATTAACTTTCCAACGGTATATAATATCTTAAAGGATTCAACTGCTCAATTTAGACTCATTTTGGGCATTGTTCTTTAAAAAAAACAAATTAAGGGGGACTGCGCGCACATGCAATTTTTTTGAATTTTGGAATTTTTTTGCATTTGATAATTTTATGTAGTACACTAACTGAAACACTGTCGCGTGTGATAAAAAAGAGTTGAGGTTTAGGCAAAAACATAAAATCTGTTGGTGCGACTGCACGAGAACAGGGAAGTAAAGTTGTAAAGTTGATTTTCAAATAAAAGTTGAATAAAAGAAGGAAGTCAATTTGCCGTTGGTACGTGGTAATCGATAAGCATCAGCCATTGCAACATTGCATAGGCAATATTGCAGTGTCTATGTGTTTGCAGCCAAACGAGTGATTTCTCACGTTCACTAACTAACCCTGGATGACCTCTGACCTTAATCTGAGCTAATCTATTTAGAGCAAGAAACGCTTCTTGTGCTGATGAGTTTTTTCCTCCTTAAACCTGCTGCATCTGCCTTCTAAGCTGTGTTCAGCTACCCTCCAATAAAAAATGCCCAGCCAGTTTCTCTCCAGCTTCGATCGAACAAGTTATTCACCCCAGACAATAACACACACACACGGCAAACACCAGGGCGGAAAAACAAACATTTCCTTCTTCTTCAAACTTGCAAACAACAACTGCCACAACAGTAGCAACAGTATGTTTTTTTCTGACTTTTTGTGCAAAACCGAGTAAACAGTGTTTCCAAACCAGTGTTATCTAGCTCCAGTGTGTGTAACTTCTGCTAACTCTTTCCTTTGTTTCTCAGTAATCGAAAGTGCTCAACTACTGCCTTTCCAATTTTGCCAATTAATTTGCATGCAGGTTCACACATGAAAAAAGTTTGTTTTATTTGTTTGTGTGAGTTTGACGGTTCACCCCGTCGTAGTCCATCATCAGCACTATTATGCGATATTTCACATCAAATAGGAAAAACTGCAAACTGATCATATCGACGCAGCCGAAACCTGGCGCGCCTGATAGATCTGCTTGTCGATGCAAATCAGCAACCTAACTAAGCTCTGCCATCATCAATTTGCCTCCAAAGTCAGACGATGAACTCCTCTAAAAGTTTATCCTCATCGTCCCACTTTTTAGCCATTGATGGCCACCACTGCACAAACAACAACAGTAAATGCAGTAGTCGATCCTCATCACCTTCATCACCACCAGTGTCCATCAGCTGGCACCAGCTGACGGTAGAGGTCAACCAATGGGCCTCATCCTTTTCAAGCAAACTTTGGTGTTTGAAGAAGGAAAAGAAAACCATCTTAAATGCCATCAACGGCCACTTCACCGCCGGCTCACTGAACGGCCTGCTAGGTCCCAGTGGCGCCGGCAAGACCACCCTCTTGGATGTGCTCAGCGGCCGTTGTCCCCAGCTGTACAGCGGCAGTGTTCAGCTGTGGTACGGTGGTACCACCACCGCAAATGACCTTCACTCTTCCAATGTCTTCTACATTCGCCAGCACGTCCACGACTGTCTGGTGCTGGAGCTGACCGTCGGACAGTTGCTGCGCTACGCCTTCGCCTTCAAGAATGACCTGATCACTTCTGCCAAAAGCACGTCATCTGTGGAGGAGCACATTGAGGCGACTCTCTCTGCGCTGAACCTTCCAACTGAAGTCCTCAACAGACCACTGAAGAAGTGCAGCGGTGGTGAGGTGAAGAGGGTGGCCATTGCTCAGGAGCTGATGTCCCTCAATCCGCCCGCCTATCTTTTTCTTGATGAACCGACCACTGGTAAGGTTTTGAGAAGTACTTTCAGTGAAAATAAGCTTACCAATTTTAAAAACACTCAGGCTTGGACAGCGTTTCTGCCTTTGAGGTAATGAGCTGCCTGAAAAGGCTAGCTGAACAAGGAAACGGTCTGAAATCAATGACGATCATCGCCAGCATCCACTCGCCCAATGACGAGACGCTGCACCTCTTTGAGTCGCTATACGTGCTCGCCAAAGGAGGAGTACCGGTGTTTGAGGGCCCTCCGAACCAGATTAAAGCCACTCTGGAGAGGGTACTGCCGCGGATGACGGTTCCCGCTGATCAGCCGCCTATTGAGGTGCTGCTTAAGGTTGCCTGCACTGGTAAGGACACTGTGTCTTGCTTAGGGGCGCAATCTACTAAACGATTCCGTTTCTTCAGGGCCCTCCGACCGAAAGGTAGCCAAACTAGCCAGGCACTGCAAACGAAAGGAAGAAAGAGAGACTTTAAAAATGAAACCCGAAACAGACAACAATGAAAATAGCTCGCACATCACCCCCCATTTTACCCAAACTCTCCAAAAAGGCCCCAAATCTTTTCGCTTCTCCAATCTACTCACTCACCTCTGTCGCCAGCTTCGCATCACCTTCCTCGCCCAACTGCCCTCCCTCTTCTTCGGTCCTCTCTTTCTCCTTCTCTTCTTCGCCGCCCTCTGCACCATTTTTGACCGGGAGATGACCTCGGCCAGTGCCTGCTACCCCCTTCCACCGGAAGTACTTACTACCTCATCTGATAATAGGACCACTTCAAGCACTCCAATCCCTTGCGACAGCGAAACCCGCCTCAAAGAGGAGGGCTGGTTCAAGGAGAACACCCTCTACTTCTCCTACGTCTACATGACCGTCTTCTTCGTCGTCGCCCTCTCCAACACGCTGATCTTCAGTCGACGGCTGACTTCTTTCGAGGCAGAGCACCGCAATCGCTGGTACAGCCTTTCCGTCTTTACGCTTTCCACCTCGCTGGTGTCCCTTCTCGAGACACTCTTCACCGCCTTCTTCATCGCCTCCTTCAGCTACCTCATCAGCGGCCAGCACACTGTGGACTTTGACCCAATTACTAAAGTGTCCTTCTTCAACTGGTCTCGCCTCTCCATCTACATCGGCTTCTTCCTCCTGCTCGCCCTGTACGCCCAGTCGGTGGGCCAACTGCTGGGGGCGGTTTTTCTGCGCTGGCCCACTGTCGCCATGATCAGCTGCGAGCTGGTGGCCACCTCGGCCTCGCTCTTCAGCGGCCTCTACGTCAAGCTGGAGCACATGGGCAGTCCGGCAATGATCGGCCTGGAGGACGGCCTGGGCCTGGCAGGACTGAGTCGAGGGCTGATCTACTCGGTGTACGGCCACCAGCGGTGTGACTGGCGGCGAGAGTATTCCTGGGTTCTCCTCGAGTACAGCGTCGACCGGGCGAGGGTGGGCGAGTACGTGTGGAGGGCCGCTGGGAACATCCTCCTTCTAAAGCTGCTGACCATTGTGGTCTTGTGGTGGAGGTTCAGAGAGGTAAAGAGGAAGAAGACAAAGCAACTGACAGCTGATGAAGCACCAGTTTCATCTCAGAAAGCAATTGAAAACGAGGCGGACAACATTCAAAACTCCTTCTCCAAGGTCTCTGAGCTAGTCATCGAAGATACCTGCTTTTCTAAAATGAAAGCCCATCACAATCATAATCACCACCACCATCATCACTATCACCGGAAGTCTCTAAACCCCTCCACCGTCTCCTCTTCTGACACCGTTTCTCTGCACTCAGTACATTCATTAAAAGAAGAACAGCGCGAGTACCGCCTCTCCTGCTCCAAGGCCAAAATCCAGCTCGCCTGGAGCAATCTCAGCCTCCTCGCGGGCGGCTTCTCACTGCTCGACAACAGTTCCCAGCACAGCCACAGTCTAGAGGACCAAAAACCCATTTTGCGGCACCTTTTTGGCGCCATCCGTTTCAACAGCCTGACGGCGCTGATGGGCACCTCTGGATCAGGGAAAACCACCCTCCTGCGCGTCTTGAACGGCCAGTGCAAGACCAAATTGGCACCTGAATCAGAGTTTCACCTCAGCCGACTGACCTCCATCAAGACGTGCTTCATCTCGCAGGAGGTGGGTGGCCACCTACTTCGAGGCCTGACCGCCCTTCAAACACTGCGCTACGCTTCCATGCTGAGAAACTACTCTACTGCAGCCTACTCCGACCTAGACCTAGGAAACTTTGAAATGGAAGAAGAGGAGGAGGAGGTTTTTGACCATCAGGCCATTGCCCACCGGTGGCTGGAGGAGCTAGGTCTCGCCGATGCGGCCCACACCAAGGTGGAGCACCTGAGCGGCGGGGAGGCAAAGCGACTGGTAGTGGCCGCCGAGCTGACCGCCGACGAGATGCCCAATCTGGTGTGCTGCGATGAGCCGCTCAGCGGACTGGACTCACATTCCGCTGAAACCGTAGTTCGTGCCTTACGTCGTCTGACGGACGTTCACCCCCTGCTGACCATTGTCACCTCCATTCACCAGCCCTCCGCCGAGGTGCTCGCCCTTTACGATCAGCTTTATGTGTTGGCCCGAGGAGGCGTCTGCATCTTCAGCGGTCTGCCGGCGCAGATTCAGTCGACGCTGGAGCAGGCATCCGCTTCTGCTAATAAGTCTTCCACTTCATTTTCGCCCTTTCCCATTGAGAACCTCATCCGCCAGTCCTGCCTAGGCTCCGAGGAGTCCATCAACCAGGCGTTGGTTGAGCTCACCCGTTCCCATTTTTCAACCACTTCCTTTCAGGCTGAGCTGTCCGAGCAGACCGCTCTGGTGGCGGACGGCGTCCAGCACAATCGCGCCCGCTTCACCGCCCACTCAGTGGTGGTCCTCGCCGGTCGTCAGCTGTCCTACATCACCGCCCACCTCTGGAAGGAGTGGCTCTTCTTCGCCCTCTGCTCCACCGCCTTTGGCGCCAGTCTGCGGCTGCTCTACTCAGCGGACCGAATCTCCACCGTCAGCGGCTGTCTCAACCTGGAGGACGACCTCAGCCAGTGTCGAGCAAAAAATGCCACCGACCTGGAGAAGGAGTTTGCCCTGAAGGACAACCTCATCTACGGCAACTTCTTCTGCGCCTTCTACCTGATGCTGGTGCTGCTGGCCGGCGCTCGCTCCTTCCTCCACGACTATGAGCTGTTCTCCAATGAGCACCGAAATGGCGCCTACTCCACCGGAAGTTGGTACCTGATCAAGTCGACAGTGGAAATGGTCCCTCTCCTGCCCTGCATAGCCCTCTTTGTTGCCATTGTGGACATCTACGAGGAGGCGGTGCCCGACCAGGTCCGCCCCCTCTACCCGCATGTGGTCATTCTGCTGGTGCTGGGAGTTCTGGCTACCACCGCCCAAGGCCACCTGGTCAGCCTGCTCGCCGGGGGCAGCCTCACCGGTCAGACGGTCCTGGTCATCGCCGTTTTCCTGCTCGGCCAACTCCTTCAAAATTACGTCATTCCCATCGGTCAGATGCACTACCTGTGGCAGGTGGGGGCCACTTTCAGCGTCTCCCGCTACCTCCTCGAGTCGCTGATGGTCCTCCAGTACGGCTTTGGCCGCTGTCTGCCCCGGGTCGAGGTGCAGGCGGTCCTCTACGCCATGGACATTGACATTGAGGGGGAGAGCGACAGTCGGAACTTTTACGCCTTCAACCTGGCCATGCTCGCCCTCAACTGCCTTCTCTTTCGACTGCTTGCCCTGTGGGTGCTGGTGAAGAGGGCCAATCCGATTGATGACCGGAAAGGCAGAGTAGAGAGACTTGAGGAATATAGGAAAAAACTTAAAGAAGTGCTCACTGAGCAGAAGTAAAAAATAACCTCTCTCTATCGGCTAGATAAAATAAACGATGTCTACCAAAAAAGTTATTGACGTTTTTTGTGTAGCGATTCAATGATGAAAATTATGGCAAAAATAAATTTGGATTAATCTAATCATTACATTTTTTTATTGTCAAAAAGAACATTGCAAAAATTATTCTGTTAGAAAGTTGTCTCTAACTATATTGACAATAAAAATGTTTGATTGAATTACTCCTTGACGTTGATAAATTTTTTCTTTAAATGAAAAATTGCTTTGTAGTTGTCAAAAACAAAAAAAGTATTGATAGTTTGTAGCATTATTTTTTCAGAAGCATGTGAAATATTTAATGAATAAAAATGTCAATAAAAAGCAAAAGAAAAAGCAAGTTAAATTGAAAATCAATTATTAATTTGTAAACTTAATTACAAGAATATCATCACGAGTTCAAATGCAGTGCATCATGTGCAACGGGTGAATTCTCGACAATTCTCGATGAACAAAATAATCTTTTGATTAAACTTCATATGAAGTGACGTTAACACAATTACCACACTACAAGGGGAAACTCTAAAAGAATTTTTTGAGTCGGTGATCTGTAAGTTCACTTGTATTGATTTGTCATGAGTTTTTTTTGTGCTCATTCATAATTAATTTTACATTTTAAAACTCAATTCAATTTCAAATTAAAACGAAAGCAGTTTTTAAACATTTTTGGTAAATTAATTGCAAGAAAATCTCAACAATAAAATGAAGCTATCGTCTATAAACTCTAAACCGAAATTCTCAAACAGTTTCTCAAAAATATCTCAAGTGCTGCACCTTCAGTCTCGGCACCTAATTGTTCTCCTCCTTCGGATGAACTTTTCCCAGCAAGAGTATGTAAACAAAACGCTTGTGTACAATTTCCGCAACCTGAAGCTGTGCATCTTCTGGACGACCAACAACTGGGTGACCATCGTCTTCTTCAGTTTCATCTTCTACCAGTACTTTCCTGCGTACAGTCAAATCTACGGCGCCGTTCTGGGCATCGAGAAAACCTACCACCGCTTCTCGGTGATGGCCACCAGCACCTTCCTCATAGCCGAGCTCACCTGGCTGGCGGCTTTTACCGAGCAATTTGCCGGCAAAAACAAAGCCCTCGATTTAATTTACGAGCTGAGCAGCTCGCTGGAAAGGGATCTAACCTCAGGTCAGCAAGAGCGACAGATCCGGTGGTTCAACCGAGCGCACTTCTTCATCGGCTGGTACGTCAAGTCAAACTACGCGGGCATCCTCTCGCAGATGCTCATGATCTGGGGAATCATCCTCAGGAGCTGGTACATCAAGGGGAGCATCAGCCTGCTTGAGGTGCCCCTGTACCTGTTTCTCTCCGCCAGTAGCAACCACCTGGGCGCCTTTGCCATCGTCTTCTCCACTTTCCTCATCAACGACCTCTTCTTCATGATCGGCGTCTTCAAGTGCAAACTGGACCGGTGCTGGAGGCTGCTGCGCACTCTTTTGCTTTCAAACAACTCAATCAACAACAGTCATTACGCACTGCACTGCTTCGATCACCAGTATGGCGACCTTCACCGCCAGCTGAACATGTACAACTGCTTCGCCTCCAAGTTCATCTACATGAGCAATATGATCGTGAAGGTGGCCGCCAACATCACCTTCACCATCCTTCTCAGCCAAGGCAACCTCGCCTCCAACTATATCGGCCTGGTGATCATCTTCTGCTACATTTTTGGGTATTTCAGCCTGCAGCTGGTCTTCCTCATACTGGCGTATTTTCCCGGGCAGAACTTGCTGGTCTTTAAGGCCGTTTCCGGTTTTAGTGCCCACCAGGCGCTGCTGACCGCCACTGTCAATGAACGATACAACTCCTATCCAAGTAATCGCATCAATCGCAGTAACCTAAAGTACCTGCTGAAACTGAACAACTTGACGCACTTTCTGACAAACAATCAGTTTGGTTTTACCTACTCAGTCTTCTATCTAGTTCAAAAGTGGGACATTCTCGACAACACCTTCTACACTATCTACCTGCTGCTTTTATTTTACAAGAGATACATTTGAAGAGTAACATGGAAACCTGACTAGATTTGTAAAGTTAACATTTTTTGTAAGAAAGAAAAAAGTTTACCAGCTTAAAAACTACCCAAACGATCACACAGAAAAACTGAAAAACAATAACTAAAAGAGTTTTCTAATTCTAAATAACATCCATTTTCTCTTGTTCGGCTTTGCTCCAGATCGCCTTAAAACGGCGCCGGTTCTCCGCCGAGAATCGCTTGTGCTCCTTTTTGGAGGGCATAATGCCTAGGCGGCGGGCAATTCGCCGGCACTTGATGACAATCTCCTCCTGGACCAAGTTAAACGACATTGCAATTAGTGCCAAACCACACATCATATAGACGCAGCACATGATGAACTTCGTCTGGCCGTCCTTGTCCTGGGAGAGCTTCGCCGAGCCGGGCACCAAGTCGCCGAAGCCGATGGTGGTCAGAGTGGTGAAGCAGAAGTAGGCGCCCTCGATGGGGCCCCACTGCTCCCAGATGCTGAACATGAAGGCGCCCAGGACGATGTAGCCAAGGACGAGGAGGAAGACCAGCGAGATGGGCACGCGCTCCTCGTCCTCCAGCGCGTCCAACTCCTCTTGGTCGAGGTCAATGTCGGAGAGGGAGGACTCGTCGTCGTCGTCGTCGTCGTTTTCTGCAGTTGTAATGCCACCATCACCATTGTTGACATCAGTAAAGTGGTACAGCTCTTCTGCTGCTGCTGTTTTGCCCGTTTTCGGTCGCAGCAGTTCAGTTCGAGGAGTGCCGCCGTCGTTGGAGGCCGCCGAGCGCACCGTGACCACCGTCAACGCCGGCGATGGAGGTCCCTGTTGGTAGTTGACACTAGATGATCGGGTGTGCAGACTGTGACTTCGTTGCAGGTCAACCGAGGCGTTCAGTCGTTTGCCTCCTGCATCAGGTGCATTGAAGAGGACAATGGAGTGCTGCTGCTGCTGTTGATCACCATTGAAGACATTGTCAAAGTTGTAAGCGGGAGGTGTGATGGGCGGTGGCGTCATTGGCGGTGGTAGTAGTGGTGGTGGTGCCGAAATCGGTTGTGGCAGAAGGAAGGCCGGCGTTCCAGTTGAAATTGTCTGCGGACTCGGCTCGCCGCCGGATTCGGTTTTGCCTTCTACAACAGCATTTGCTGCAACAACTTTCTGCCTTTGTCGGTGGCGGCTGTGTCGACTGGCCGAACGACTGGCCGAACTGCGACGAGAGAGCCGTTTCCTCAGCTTGGCCGTCTTGGAGGGGCAGAAGCACTCGCAGCAGCAGATTTTCCGGTAGGAAAAGCGAAAGGCCTTTGCCATCAGGTTGCCCAGGTTCGCCAGGCAGAGGAAAGTGATGGGAATGCCTGAAAAGTAGTGTCAAGTTAACTTTTCAAGCAGATGAGTAAGCTGGAAATCGTACCAACAATGGCGTAGAGAATGGTGGCAATTCGACCCCAGTCCGTCTTGCAGGTCACATTACCGTATCCTGAAAAAGTGGCACAAATCTCCGTTTTTAATATTTGCTCCAGCAGGCAATCACTTTTCAATTCCAATCATTCTACTACTTACCAATAGTGGTTATAACGGTGACCGAGTAGAGCAGAGCCCCCGAGAAGCTCCACTGCTCCACCGTTGCCCCGTAGCCCTCGGTGAGCATCGTCTTGACCACTTTCTCCTCAAAGGCGCCAATCCGCAGAACTACCTCCTCCAGCCATTGCTCCCGGTGAAGGACGTTCAGCGTCTCGGTGTAGTTCCACAGCTCCAGTGCTGTCCGCCGGCGCTCGTCTTCCAGGCTGGCCTTCACCGCAAACTCGTGGCCCGACTCGAGGTGGGTGAAGATGACCGCCCCCAGGCCGCTGTACGCCACCACGAGGAAGCAGAGGCCGGTGGTGGAGAAGAGGTGGGTGAGGAAGACGCGAAGGTAGTACAGCAGACGACCCAGACGAGGTTTCCGTTTGTGGCTGTTGTTTGTTGTTGTGATGGTGGTGGTGATAGCTGATGACGATGCTGCTGTTTCCCCTTTGATTCGATTACAGCATATGGTCGATTGAATTCGCTTCCAGAAAGAGATTTTTCTTTTCTCCTCCTCTTCTTTGTCTGCATTTTCTTTTTTGCCAGAGACAAAACTGTTGTTGTTGTTGTTGTTGTTCAATGAGGCGCTCTTTGCTGTGCTATTTACTGCACCAATATGATTTCTAGTAGTAATTAGGGCGGAATTTGGCAGATTGGAAGCGCTGATTGTGTTGTACTGCTGAGCATTAGGGAGAGTACTCAAGTCGGTCAAATTGACCGACTCCGCCGGTGAGTAATGAAGCGTTAAATCGTGGGGATCGCTTGAGCTCTGCTGTTCACTCTCAGTGAAGCACTTGTTTGTAATGACATTCACTCGTTGATTTCTTTTATTACCAGCATCAGCATCGTCTTCAGACTGAAGAAGGGTCAAGGTTAGCGGTGGTGAGGAGTGGTTCTGCACCAGTTGAACTAGTGATGAGGATCGCACTAGAAGGGCGCTGGGAGAGGATAAGGAGGAGGATGCTGCTGTTGTCGTCGAGGGCACACTGATTGTCACCACGGAGATCGATTCTTCGGCACTGTCTTCCATTGTAATTTAGCGCGTAAATAAGTTGGTTTTAAAATTACTCAAGTGAAAATTCAGGAGAAGACAAGCTGATGAAATGCTTCACTGTATCGAATGTATATAAACGAAAAAGATTGAACCCAAACAACAAACAGAAAGAAATCAACACGTTTATATAAATACACTCGCTGATGGTGGTGGTGTTGGAGAGGGAAAATGAAAAGAAATGCGATTGGCACTGTGTGTGTGCTGTACAGTCTTCAATTGATTTGGCTTCTGAAAAGTAGTGAAAACAGAAAAAAAGATTGCTGTTTCACAGGCCTAAAGGTTTGCCTGGTGGTGGTAGTTGAGCAAGAGAAAAAAGTGTTTGTTTGGGTTAGTGGCGAGCCGTTAATGACGGCGTAAATGTCAATCGACTAAGGAGGTTGCAAAACCTTCCTTGTTGGATATTTGGTGCCACACACCGAGACAGAGAAGAAATCAACTGAAAAACTAGATTTTCCAAGAACTTGAAAGTAATTTGCCAGCACAATAAAAAGGCATAAGTTCAAGTATTGCTGAGAGTATCAGTGAAGAAGAACGATCGACAGGGACAGACAGAAACAGAATGCTTGACCAAATTCAACAATTCACTAGTCACTACTTTGCTTGATTAGATGAACAAAAGTTTTGAAATAATTAAATTAATTTGACTACATTAATTGAAATTATCAAAACTCCAAACAAACGGATCAATCGAACTCTTTGTCTGCAGCAGAAATGGGAGCTCAATTGTGATGAAAGGATTATGTTCAGTTCAGTAGTAAACGTGCGTTTTGGCATTTCACAATGCAGCCGTGTGAACTTTACGAGAAAATAATTATAGCGGCGGTGGTAATAATGGTAATGATGGCTGTCTGTGATGCGAAAACGTGATGCGACGAAAGTGGGGGCGTGTGCTGGAGATGCAAACTGCATTTAAATGAGTGCAATTAGTGCACTGTCTGTACAAATGATGCAATTTTAGCACTAGAACTGTTAAATCACTTTGCATCATTCGAAAAAAGAGAGAGAGAGAGAGAGAGAGAGAGAGAGAGAGAATGAGAGGACGTGCTCGCCTGTGAAGGCAATGTCTGCGAATGCAGAATGAAGAATTCTGAGTCGCAGAATTTTCAATTGATGAAGAATAGGGAAAATGTAATGTACTGTGTGTTCAATTGTGCAAGTGCTGGAGCACACAACAGCCCGCGCAACCACTACACAACCACCACTAGCATCGAACGGTTCTCTGTGTGAAAGGGAAAAGGAGGAGGAATCGGCCCAGCTCATAAAGATTGCTTTCTTCTTCTTTTGCTCTGTGGCGACTTCTCCGTCTAACTGGTCTCTCTCTCTGTTTTCTCTCTGGTGAGCTACTGGTTTCACTACTGGTGGGGATGGTTTTCTCGTATGTATACAAACCTCTCACTTTGGATGCTTTGAATCGCGGGTAGATTATATATTGAAGTGAAGGCCGAAGAAGAGAGAGAAAAGTCTCGACTCAAATTTCGATGCGGGCAAACCGTTTGGCAGGACCGCCATTACTACTACTACCATGACTTGGGAAATTGGCAATTGGCAATAGGCACTAGGCAGGCAAGTCTAGACGGGCAAGCAAAAAGGGCAAGCACTATGGGCTACTACTCATCATTGCTCACACTGTCGATGACGAAGAAAGGAACGAAGAAGTCGGCCAATCGTTCATTCAACGAATAAATGCTTATAAAATAAACAGCCAAACTGGGGAACAAATGAAGAACAGAAGCAGCACTAGCCAAGTTCTCTCCTTCTCTTGGCATCTTCTCCTCTTTCATTCTTCTGCCCAGTAATAAATCCATTTGATTGACTACTCACACACACACACACACACACAAACACACACATACTCAATGCCTTTGTCTTCGACCCAAGAAGAGAAAGTTCTGGTGAAGCTTCGGAGTGAAGGCAAAGCGACTCTACTAATGGGCACAAGTTAGCTACAGTGAGCCAATCGCAGTAGCAGCACATAATCGAATTTCAATTTTCACATCTGAGCAGTAAACAGAGCTGTCTTTCATAGACTGAATATGAATAAACAGCCATAAATCTTCAAGCAGAGACGATCACTGCTGAAACTGTTTTTCCCCGCTCTTACATTGATCACTTGTTATATTGAAATCAAAAGCCGTTAATTACTCGATTACTCGCTGGTAATTAAGAACTTGCGCGTCCGCTCTCCTTCTCTCTTTCCTAATTGGGTCTGCTGCTGTTGATCCTATTAATTTTCTCATTAATTTAAGTTTTCAACATTTTCATAAGTTTTCCACTAAACGCCAGAATTGAATGTCTGCTTTTTGTGGAAAAGGTTAAGCTGCTGCTTTTGCTGCTGCCTGTTGAGAGATGTTGACTGGCCTGTGCTGTTTTCGTTTCAATGCAATTACATTTTACTGTCACTGGTAATTTTCACCGCCACCCTCGCATATCTTGTTCGGAGCCGTTGAAAAGATTCGTTGCAGTTAATTTGATTACATAGCAAATTTCAATTGCTACTATCTTATTTATTGGATTCCGCTTCCGAAGGCAATTTGTCAAGTCATTTATTCTCTCTCTCCCTCTCTTTCACTCTGATGTCCGCACTGACTGACTGACCTTTCTAAAAAATTACAAGTGAACAAATCACATTTTTGTTAGTACCAGCAGCAGAAGAAAAAAAGTACTGAACTTGTTTCTCAGAATTTTATGATTTTATGAATTATTTTTAGCGACATTTGACGATATAATAAATGAGTGCAAAATATATCTCAACGCATCCCTTTTTACACTAAAAAAATACTCAAACTCAATGATGACATTTTTATAAAAAACAGCAAAAAAGTGGTGCAACAAAACAAAAATAAGGCAACATAAAAAGACATGGACATCTACCAAAAAAGCATAAACATTGCATTGCAGTCTTTTTTTGGTCTGGTGAACTTTACCAGAGTGAAAAATGGCTGCGATTTAAATTGAAACGATGATTTTGATGAAGCACACTATTTACCATTGCCAGTAAAGGGAAAACCGTAGTAGGAGCGCTGCACCGTGATGAGGATGTTTGCCATTCCGGGCGGAGTGGGCGAGGTGATCAACTGACCGTTGATGATCTGTGCAGTGGGCGGCACTCGTTGTCCAGTCGGTAAAACAATTCCGGTCAACTGTTGAAAGGCTTGCAAATTCATCTGCTGATTTGAGGACAGCGGCTGACCATTCAGGTACACAACTGTTGTAGATTTTTTTTGTTATTTAGTTAATGCAATTAAGCAACTAGGAATTATAACATACTAATGTCGTAATTGTTGTCGTTTCGACTAGCCAGCACGCCCCTCTGATTGGGATTCTGTGTCACTTGAGCTGGTGATGATGATGAAAGTAAAATAAAATTATTTAAAAAAAGAATTTTAATAAATCAAATCTTCTGCTTACACTCTGCTGGTTTCCATAGAAGAAAACAACAACAGTACAGTGATAGAAAAATAGCTAGTTTATAAAAGTTAAACATTTTAAAAAATTTTACTGTGTAAAATTGCAAAAGTTTAGGTATGGGTAGAATACAACAGTAATAAAAACTTGTAATATGGCTTTTATAACCCCTTCTCCTTTAGACTAGTTTTATTCATTCTTTTTATTAAATTGCCTAATTTGATTGATTGAGATATTTAGTAATTTCGTTGTTTGAATATTCAAGGGAACCCTTTTTTTCACTACCGAGTGTTCGATTGTGTTAAGTTCAATCTGGTACTGATTTTTGCCAATTTTTGCAGACATTATTAGGCCACCTTGTGATAATGTATGCTTGTGATTTTACAACATTTGAACACCTGTTCAGAGATTATTGCATTTACAGTGTGATAACTATTATTGAAAAACAAAATTACTGTTTTTTCTTTAAATAAACAGTGATTAAACTTAAACACTTTTTTATGTTGTAAATGTTAAGAAGTTTCCCATTTTATTTTGATTCTTCATCACTAATTAAAATCACTAAACAAAAATTTTTTTCATTTTTAACTTTTACAAATAAATGCTACAACTATACACTTCATTATATGCAATAGATTCTACTAGGAAATGCATCTGTTCAAACAATAAAGCAAATTCGTCAACGGATTGACTCATCACTTCTTTGATGATTACACTAACCCCTTCTTTTGCAGTGTTCCTCCGCTGACAAACATGGCAAATCAGTTTTGAAAATTGTTAGTACTGAAACTTTATTGATTTAACTTACCCTCACCTAGAATATAAATTACCGTGACAAATCGGAAACGTGCTTAGAAATAACAAAAAAACTTTAATTGAAAATTATAAAACTTTGAATGAAAAATAAAATGAAAACTTTTAAAATTGCTACATTTTTGGTATTCTTTGTGCTGGGACTTTTGAAAAGTGTCTCAGGTATTAAGGCGGCAAAAAAGATAAAATTTATCAAATACTAATTTCTAACTTCTTGTTGTTCAGGAATAACCATCTCTCGGAACGACAACAACTATGACATTGTGCTCTATTTTAACGGAAAACAGCTGGCCGCAAATCAACAGCTAAATTTACCCTCATTCCAACAAGTGAGCGGTGTAGTTCTGCCCACAGGAACACGAGTCCCTCCAACAATATCGGTGGTAAATGGACAAATACAGCTCGTGCCGACACCTCGCGGAATGGTCAATCTGATGATCACTGTTCAGCGAAGCAACAGCAACAACGGCAGCGGCAGCGGCAAATAGAAAAACACTTGCAATGTAACTTTACTTACTGACTTGGCAAATAATAAATAAATAAACTGATTACAGTGTACACTGATTCGATCTACAGTGATAGTGCACATGTGAACATCATCATACCAGTAGATGATGATCATGACATTCACTGAAAAGTACAGCTGTACAGCAGCTTTCGGTGTTCGTCTGACACCGTCGAGGCCACCACCACCACCGTGGATATCGCTATCGAGCAAACCAGCTTTGCAGCAAACACCAGCCAAACACTACTACTACCACTACCAGGCACTTCAAAGTATCCTCGACTGCCAGTCATCACAGACTGAAAACACACAAAGACAGCAACAACAACAAAAGCAGAAATGAGCAACAGAAGTACAATCGCTGACAAAACGACCACCATTCTCAGCATCGACATTGGCACGTCCAGCGTCAAGTGCTCGGTCGTCCAAATAGCAGTCCCCGAATCATCAGCATCCATTAGCAGTCCCGAAGAGAACTACCGCATTCTCTCCAGCGGCAAGTGTCAGTACGATGCAACCCGGATTCGCCGCTCGCCAAACCCCTCGTACAGTCAGCAGAGTGTACAGGAGATATTCTACTGCATTTCGGTGGCACTAGATCAGGCTGGCGTCTCGCCTAATCGGTCATTTGATCTCGTTTCCGTGTGCGGACAGATGCACGGCGTCGTCCTCTGGAACGATGAGACGCTGTTCAGTGATGGTAACCAGCTCAATTACGCGGCCATCAGCGACAACTACGACTGGACAGATGGTCGCTGTACAAAGGATTTTCTGGCCAGCCTGCCGCCGCCTGACTGTCACACTGACGTGGTCAGCACTGGCTACGCGGTGGCCACCATCTTCTGGTTGGCCAAACACGAGCCCCAATATTTGAAGCAGTTCAATCGAGCAGCGACCATTATGGACTTTTTCAATGTCGTTATGTGCAAACTAAAAGAGCCCTCCATCAGTCTGCAAAACGCCAACAACTGGGGCTACTTTAATACGGAAAAGCAGGCGTGGAATGTTGAGTTGTAGGTGAAAGCGTTTTTTGTTTTGTTTTTATAAATTTTGATTTTTGCTCGGCTCTTTTCAGGCTAAAAGCAAACGGCTTCCCAGTCAGCCTGCTGCCCACCGTTGTTCCACTGAACACCGTTGTAGGCCGGACGGCCAACTTTGCCCCCATTGCCGATGGCATTCCAGTGATGGTCTCCTACGGCGACCTGCAGGCTGTCCTGACGCTGGCATTATTGAACAACGAGGACGCTTTAGGTAACATTTTTCCCCCCAAAAAAAACGTAAATTTTAATCTTTAAAAAACCAGCACTGAACATGGGCACCAGCATTCAACTGGTCCGCTTTGAGCCGACCGGCTTCAGTCCGCCCAGAAAGTCCACCTCTCCGAAGCCGTCCGTAGACTACATGCCCTACGATGCCAGTCGGTACCTGGCCGTGGCCGCCGGACTAAATGGCGGAAATGTGCTGCGCAGCTACGCCGCCTACCTGCAGGACATTGTCCGCCAGCTAACCGGACTGCAGATGACCGAAGCGGAAGTGTGGGCAAAGTTGGCCTCTATATGTGAGCAGAAAGAGGAAGAAGAAGAAGAAAGTGAGAGCACCTCATCATCCTCCACTATGCGCATTCAATCGCGCCTCTTTGGCGAGCGGCACCAGCCGGAGAGCGACTTTCAGCTGACGGGAGTTCGTTTTGAGCTGCCCCGACTGGCCCGGCTGACGCGAGCACTCTGTGCCAGTCTGCTGGAGAACATCTTTGCGATGATGGCCCTCAGCGAGGAGGAGTGCGCCCTGACGAAGACCATCGTCTGCACGGGAAATGTGATGGCGAGGAATGAGGTACTCCAAAAAGAATTTAAAAAGATAATTGACAAAAAATTTACAACGGGCAACCAACTTGCTCCAAAAGGTGTGCGTGCCGGAGTGGAGGTGCACTTTCTCGATGAGTGCGATGCCGACGTTGGCTCTGCACTATTCGCCTACCGACAGTACACAGCCATATAATAATTGTACATTTGTACCTTCATCTGAAGTTTTGTTTACCCACTAAAGCATCATTAAAATCTATGCTTTTGAAAAAAAGCTGAACAAACAGTTTCAGGAAGGCTGAGAGTTGAAAACTGATCTTGCACTAGATTTAATAAAGATTAGCTGAGTAGCTAATGATGTGCTATCGATTCCCAAAAAAAACTTTTCGGTCATATAAAAAGCAATTATCAGTTGATGGATGGAGGGCACACACAGATTTACAAAAGGCTGAAGTGAAAATCCTTGCCAACAAAAATGATGTCAATGTCTTTGATAGTTATTCTGCTCTGCGTCACCTCGGTAAAAAGTAATTTTCGAATGCCTTTGTCTATAAATCGAGTGTAACCAAGATTTCCATTATCATCATCATCATCCTTTTTTAGGCATCAACATCGCCCGAATCGATGGCGAGCAAGACCTTGTCGTGTACATCAACGGCCTGCCGCTGATGGCCGGCGGTGCCTACAACATGCCTGCCTATCAACAGCTGTGGAATGTGATGACAAACCGGGGAGAAATAATTCCCGCAAGTGTCAGGTAACGGTTTTGCAAACGAAAAAACTGGTTAATCACCCTAAAATCCCTTTAGATACGAAAAAGTGGGATACAACGGACGACTGCGAGTGCTCAATCAGCCTCGGGTGTTTCACATGAGAATTGCCATTGTCAGAACTGCTGGTGGAGGTCAACGGAGTGGCACGAATGTCAGTGCACAAGGAACAGCACCTCCACAGCTACCACCACCGCAACCGGTACAAACATTATCAACAACAATTTTTGCAGACATTATTAGGCCACCTTGTGATAATGTATGCTTGTGATTTTACAACATTTGAACACCTGTTCAGAGATTATTGCATTTACAGTGTGATAACTATTATTGAAAAACAAAATTACTGTTTTTTCTTTAAATAAACAGTGATTAAACTTAAACACTTTTTTATGTTGTAAATGTTAAGAAGTTTCCCATTTTATTTTGATTCTTCATCACTAATTAAAATCACTAAACAAAAATTTTTTTCATTTTTAACTTTTACAAATAAATGCTACAACTATACACTTCATTATATGCAATAGATTCTACTAGGAAATGCATCTGTTCAAACAATAAAGCAAATTCGTCAACGGATTGACTCATCACTTCTTTGATGATTACACTAACCCCTTCTTTTGCAGTGTTCCTCCGCTGACAAACATGGCAAATCAGTTTTGAAAATTGTTAGTACTGAAACTTTATTGATTTAACTTACCCTCACCTAGAATATAAATTACCGTGACAAATCGGAAACGTGCTTAGAAATAACAAAAAAACTTTAATTGAAAATTATAAAACTTTGAATGAAAAATAAAATGAAAACTTTTAAAATTGCTACATTTTTGGTATTCTTTGTGCTGGGACTTTTGAAAAGTGTCTCAGGTATTAAGGCGGCAAAAAAGATAAAATTTATCAAATACTAATTTCTAACTTCTTGTTGTTCAGGAATAACCATCTCTCGGAACGACAACAACTATGACATTGTGCTCTATTTTAACGGAAAACAGCTGGCCGCAAATCAACAGCTAAATTTACCCTCATTCCAACAAGTGAGCGGTGTAGTTCTGCCCACAGGAACACGAGTCCCTCCAACAATATCGGTGGTAAATGGACAAATACAGCTCGTGCCGACACCTCGCGGAATGGTCAATCTGATGATCACTGTTCAGCGAAGCAACAGCAACAACGGCAGCGGCAGCGGCAAATAGAAAAACACTTGCAATGTAACTTTACTTACTGACTTGGCAAATAATAAATAAATAAACTGATTACAGTGTACACTGATTCGATCTACAGTGATAGTGCACATGTGAACATCATCATACCAGTAGATGATGATCATGACATTCACTGAAAAGTACAGCTGTACAGCAGCTTTCGGTGTTCGTCTGACACCGTCGAGGCCACCACCACCACCGTGGATATCGCTATCGAGCAAACCAGCTTTGCAGCAAACACCAGCCAAACACTACTACTACCACTACCAGGCACTTCAAAGTATCCTCGACTGCCAGTCATCACAGACTGAAAACACACAAAGACAGCAACAACAACAAAAGCAGAAATGAGCAACAGAAGTACAATCGCTGACAAAACGACCACCATTCTCAGCATCGACATTGGCACGTCCAGCGTCAAGTGCTCGGTCGTCCAAATAGCAGTCCCCGAATCATCAGCATCCATTAGCAGTCCCGAAGAGAACTACCGCATTCTCTCCAGCGGCAAGTGTCAGTACGATGCAACCCGGATTCGCCGCTCGCCAAACCCCTCGTACAGTCAGCAGAGTGTACAGGAGATATTCTACTGCATTTCGGTGGCACTAGATCAGGCTGGCGTCTCGCCTAATCGGTCATTTGATCTCGTTTCCGTGTGCGGACAGATGCACGGCGTCGTCCTCTGGAACGATGAGACGCTGTTCAGTGATGGTAACCAGCTCAATTACGCGGCCATCAGCGACAACTACGACTGGACAGATGGTCGCTGTACAAAGGATTTTCTGGCCAGCCTGCCGCCGCCTGACTGTCACACTGACGTGGTCAGCACTGGCTACGCGGTGGCCACCATCTTCTGGTTGGCCAAACACGAGCCCCAATATTTGAAGCAGTTCAATCGAGCAGCGACCATTATGGACTTTTTCAATGTCGTTATGTGCAAACTAAAAGAGCCCTCCATCAGTCTGCAAAACGCCAACAACTGGGGCTACTTTAATACGGAAAAGCAGGCGTGGAATGTTGAGTTGTAGGTGAAAGCGTTTTTTGTTTTGTTTTTATAAATTTTGATTTTTGCTCGGCTCTTTTCAGGCTAAAAGCAAACGGCTTCCCAGTCAGCCTGCTGCCCACCGTTGTTCCACTGAACACCGTTGTAGGCCGGACGGCCAACTTTGCCCCCATTGCCGATGGCATTCCAGTGATGGTCTCCTACGGCGACCTGCAGGCTGTCCTGACGCTGGCATTATTGAACAACGAGGACGCTTTAGGTAACATTTTTCCCCCCAAAAAAAACGTAAATTTTAATCTTTAAAAAACCAGCACTGAACATGGGCACCAGCATTCAACTGGTCCGCTTTGAGCCGACCGGCTTCAGTCCGCCCAGAAAGTCCACCTCTCCGAAGCCGTCCGTAGACTACATGCCCTACGATGCCAGTCGGTACCTGGCCGTGGCCGCCGGACTAAATGGCGGAAATGTGCTGCGCAGCTACGCCGCCTACCTGCAGGACATTGTCCGCCAGCTAACCGGACTGCAGATGACCGAAGCGGAAGTGTGGGCAAAGTTGGCCTCTATATGTGAGCAGAAAGAGGAAGAAGAAGAAGAAAGTGAGAGCACCTCATCATCCTCCACTATGCGCATTCAATCGCGCCTCTTTGGCGAGCGGCACCAGCCGGAGAGCGACTTTCAGCTGACGGGAGTTCGTTTTGAGCTGCCCCGACTGGCCCGGCTGACGCGAGCACTCTGTGCCAGTCTGCTGGAGAACATCTTTGCGATGATGGCCCTCAGCGAGGAGGAGTGCGCCCTGACGAAGACCATCGTCTGCACGGGAAATGTGATGGCGAGGAATGAGGTACTCCAAAAAGAATTTAAAAAGATAATTGACAAAAAATTTACAACGGGCAACCAACTTGCTCCAAAAGGTGTGCGTGCCGGAGTGGAGGTGCACTTTCTCGATGAGTGCGATGCCGACGTTGGCTCTGCACTATTCGCCTACCGACAGTACACAGCCATATAATAATTGTACATTTGTACCTTCATCTGAAGTTTTGTTTACCCACTAAAGCATCATTAAAATCTATGCTTTTGAAAAAAAGCTGAACAAACAGTTTCAGGAAGGCTGAGAGTTGAAAACTGATCTTGCACTAGATTTAATAAAGATTAGCTGAGTAGCTAATGATGTGCTATCGATTCCCAAAAAAAACTTTTCGGTCATATAAAAAGCAATTATCAGTTGATGGATGGAGGGCACACACAGATTTACAAAAGGCTGAAGTGAAAATCCTTGCCAACAAAAATGATGTCAATGTCTTTGATAGTTATTCTGCTCTGCGTCACCTCGGTAAAAAGTAATTTTCGAATGCCTTTGTCTATAAATCGAGTGTAACCAAGATTTCCATTATCATCATCATCATCCTTTTTTAGGCATCAACATCGCCCGAATCGATGGCGAGCAAGACCTTGTCGTGTACATCAACGGCCTGCCGCTGATGGCCGGCGGTGCCTACAACATGCCTGCCTATCAACAGCTGTGGAATGTGATGACAAACCGGGGAGAAATAATTCCCGCAAGTGTCAGGTAACGGTTTTGCAAACGAAAAAACTGGTTAATCACCCTAAAATCCCTTTAGATACGAAAAAGTGGGATACAACGGACGACTGCGAGTGCTCAATCAGCCTCGGGTGTTTCACATGAGAATTGCCATTGTCAGAACTGCTGGTGGAGGTCAACGGAGTGGCACGAATGTCAGTGCACAAGGAACAGCACCTCCACAGCTACCACCACCGCAACCGGTACAAACATTATCAACAACAACAGCAGCAACTCCATCGAGTCCACCTGAAGCAGTAACTCAAACTGCACAAACTACAGAGGCAACCACAATCACAGCAACTGAAGCAACGACAAGTGCTCTAACATCATCATCAGTTCCGGACACTTCCTCAGCTGATGCGACAACAGAGGTGGCTGCAAGCACCTCGTCGGAAAGTGTCTCCGAAGAAAGCACAACAGAACTCCCGTCATCCTCCTCCTCCGCTTCTGAAGCAGTGTCCTTGTAACCTTGAACCTGTGTAGAAAGCACAGCAGTCACATTATAATCCGATTACCCTGATCTGTTTGCTCAGTCACTGCCCACGAGTAGACACACATTGACAATTGTAATTGTCAGCAGCAGCTGTGTAAACAAACTTTGAAATAGATCAGAACTGTGTACTTTTCGTTGTCTCCCGAATGAATTTCCAAAATGTGCTCCAATTAAATTAATTGCGTCAAACGCAAGTGGTAGATAGAAGTGAATCATTTTTTGAATAGCTTTGATCAATATAAATCGTGACTACTAGATCACAACCAATAGAATGTTGCAGTGATCTAATGATCTCTTAATTTTTCATAATGCTTCAACTTTTCCTCCAAATCGTGGCCATCCTCTTGCTAACGCTACTGAAGCCAAGTGACGGTATATAGAAACTACCGGGGTCAGACTGTATTCTTATCACCCTTTCCTTTTTGCATGCCCAAACAGAGGCCGTGGTCGCCGCTCGAACCGACCAAAACTACGACGTGGTGGTCTACTTCAACAATCAGCCGCTCCGTGCAAACGGAGCGATTACCCTGCCCGCCTTCACCCAGACTTCCAGCATCATCTTTTCAAACGGTCAGAGAATCCCCGCCAACTCCAGGGGAGTGGTCAATCTGCGCATTGAAGTTCTTAGAAGTGGTGGTGGTGGAGTGGTAGGAAATTCTGGTTACAATCAGGGGTACGGCAACAATGGCGGATATGGGAGCACCACGGGCGGATACTATGGCTCGAATAATGGGCAATATGGCGGTGGTGGTCAGTATGGACAGTATGGACAGTACGGCACACAAGGATATGGCAACAATGGTGGTGGCTACGGGGGATACGGCGGCGGATACACTACACCCTACTCGAACAATCGGTACTCGAGCACATCAGGATTCTTTGACTTTTTTAACCGGTTAGGAAAATAGGGAAAACAGTTGTGATCACAACTGTTTTCCTATACCTAAAATTGGTGTTCACAGTAATAACCAAAGGCACAAGGTAATAAACGTGTACCTTTTCTCTGATCTACATTATCATCAAGGGTGTTTATTCTATTGAATTACGTAAAGAAAATGTACTGTTTTGAGAAAAAGCCTTAATTCACAAAGAAACAAACTCGAGTTGGAGCGAGTTAGCGGCCTCCGAGAAGCTGGCCAAAAGACGCCAGTCGGACGCACTCGGAGAAGCTGTTCACGGCTTCAGAGCACAGCAAAGACCGCTTTCCATTGCGAGAGTAGCACTCAATGACGGCGGACTCGGCCGAGTGGCACGGCGATTGGACGTAGGCGGCGGATGCAGCGCCCAACTGGCCAAAGTGTCGTCGCTCAAACTGATCTACCTCATCTGCCAGCTTGAGGCTGTTCTGCTTCAGCAGCTGATCATTGAGCTGCTCCAGTTGCTTCGTCTTTTGACGCCACAAACTCTCCTGCAGCTTTAGCTTAGACTCGTACGCCTTCTGAAAAGTGTCGAGGGCAACGCTGTTGTCGCCAGTTGGCGGTGCAAAAGTGGCCGATTTAGCGACCGGTTCTTGGTGGTCTCCACCGCTTGAAATCAGCTTGGGCGCATCATCAAAGCCTGGCAAAGAATCTGCGGTTTTGACTTGAGATTGTTGATGCTGCTGCTGCTGATGTTGTTTGCTTTTGCCCTCAACCAGCTTATCAAGCAGCGACTGGGAGATGGTAACCATGCTGCTTTCATTGTGTACAGTGAAACGACTGGACGGTCGTGGCTTGCCGGATGAATCCATTATCGAGTGCTACAAACAGAAGAATAATCATTTGAACAAAATTAAAGATTGATAGTACTTACGGCGGTGATAAGGAACTCTTGATAAAAGAAGAGGAGAGGAACGAGTTTGCCGAGCAAAAAGTTCAGTGAAAAAATCAAGTCAACACAACAGTCGTCAGCTGACTTCGTGAGTCGCCGCTCTCGAGTCGTTGCAGTGGCAACGAAGGCGGGGTTTACCTTTTTCTCTCTTTCAGCAGCCGAAAAAAACGGTCGAGATTTTTCTTTGTATTTTCTTGCCCCAAGCTGAAGAAAACACTGTCGCCGTTCGCGATGCTCTCTTCAAGGCTCTCTTCCACGCCTTCAAAGTCCCTGGGGATGGCAGGGGCCACCACCACCACCACCACCGCCGCCATCACCACCACCAGCAGCTCAATGATAACTGCCAAGTCCCGTGCCGGGCTGCTGTACAAGATCGACTCTGAAGAGGGCTACCGCAACCGAGCCTACCAGCACCGGTGCATCGGGGAGCTCTACGATCGACTCTTTGGAGCCGAGGACGGACCTCGCTCTTCGCCGGACCCGGGTGAGCTGCGCCGTCTGCTGGAGGCGCTCTCACTGCAGCTGCCCGACTTCCGGCCGCCGCTTCCCTCCTACCTTTCTCCGATCATCCGCTTCGACGCTGTCAAAGTGCCCTACTTTGAGTTTCACTGCTTCTCCGACAGTCTGCCCCTGATGCCTACGCTCACCGGGCTCGTCGCCCTCCTGCCTGCAGTGGACGACTTCATCCTCAACTACTCCAAGGCCATCTTCCAGTCTATGATGGACTTCTTCTGGCAGGAGCAGCTGCAGGCTGATGCTAAGGCCGCCACTGGTTGCCGCCAAGCGCTGATGCAGAAGAAGAATTTTCGAGAAGTGGCTCCTCGCGTACAGGAGACGGCAGACAGTTCAGGTCTGATTCATCAAGAGCTTTTCTCTTTGTTTTTGTCTTGTACATGCAACTTCTGTACTTTTGCAGGTTTTGGCGCCAGCTTTGATGTTGTTTCGCCGAAAAAAGCTTCACTTTATCGTAAACCATTAGATTTTTCTTTGGAGATTTCGCCCATTCGCCCAAAGGCCAAGCCAAAAAGCGACAACAAATTGCAGCTAAGAAAAAGGTAATTCATCAATGAAAAAATAGTTTTTTGTTTCAACATTGTGCCTCTAATTTGAAAAAATACTTTTAGCACTAGGCTTTCCTTGAAAAAACAAGAAGCTGAGAAAAAGGTGAAAAAGTTGAAAGAAGTTGCAAAGACTGTACAAGCTCCGAAAAAGAAAGGCCGAGGAAGACCTCGAAAGCGTGTAAGCTTATAAGTTGAGTCCACTTTTGTGGAGTTTAACTTATTTATTTATACTTTTTTGTGCTGTATCAAGTGCCTAAATACTCGATGTTTCAATATTATTACCTTTTCAATAGAAGCCCCATTTCTGAGGTTTATTTTCCAAAACAAATTACGACAGTAACCTTTTTCGCTAACAGAACTGCCAAAAGAAAGGGAGGCATCTTGTCTTGAAGCACTAACCTAGCACTAGGAGAAGACAGCGGCCCTTCGTTCGGCCTTGATGGACTCCTCCGTCTGCGGGTACTGGCTCTTTTTGCTGCTCTTGTGACTTTTGCTCTTGCTGCTCTTGCTCCAGGGAAAGAGCTTGCCCTTCTTGCCGCCCTTCGTACAGTACAGCCAGTAGACGACGACGGCAATCAGCCCCAGCAGGAGGAGGGTTATTACGAGGAAGAAGACCAAGGTCAGGTTGACGCTGCTAGCGGGAGAGTCTAAGCAAAAACATGGGGAAGAAAACATGGTCAAAGAAGGCGATTTCTAAAAGAGTTCGGGAGGTATTACCATCTGCTGTGGTATGATCGGCGCCCACTAGCCGATTTCGAAGCGAAACATTGCCAGTTGTTGTTGTTGTTGTAGCGGCGTTCAAATCAGCAGCAGCGTGTGTAAAGGGAAAAGAGTACCACTGCCAACAAGTGAGCAACAACACTTTGGAAGATGAAACCATGATGAAGCATAGGTCAAACTGAAGAGAAAGCGGTACTTTTGCTTCGTTTTTAGCCCGCTCAAAACCGAACTCAAAACATTTACATTGCGAGCAAGTTTATTGTTGAATTGTTGGGATCACTATCTTTTTTGCTGGCGGTGTTTTAAAAAGTTCGAAAAGGTTCATCATCATCAGTTTTGGCTTTAGCGATCGCGAGCAATGATCGACGACAGTGATATGGTTTCACTGATCTTATCACCGCCACCTGGAGCAAGCACAATGTCTGCCTTTGTTTGCCTTTTCGGATGCGTTTCCGGTGGCACAGCAAAATTCTTCTTTGTGGAGTGGACTTCTGTCTTCGCCGGCGCCGTCTCAGTGGGCGTGTCATCGTCGGTCGTGTTGTTGTTTGCCAGCGAATTGTAGTGCGTTCGAATGTACGGCCAGCAGAAGTTGTCGCAGATGACTGAACAGCGCGGACAGAAGACGATGATTAGTATGAGGATGATGATGAGGGTGATGTAGATGCCGTGGACGACGTCTGAACAAAACAAAGGGGATGTTTTAGCTGCGATTTTAACAATGATGGTTTCCCCATTTTTCCTACTTACATCTAAAGATATCAAGTCCATCTGCCATCGGCCCAGCCGTAACGTGCTCAATGGAAGTTTTGCTAGCGTAAAGAGCCATATCGCTCCGAGCAGTAGTGTCAACTTTTTTCTGAGGACTTTTTCCTTGACTGAAGACAATGAGAAGTATTAGCAAAGCAAGGACGCTGAAAAATGAGGCAGACATGATGCAGTCAAACATAAGGCAAAAGTAAGTGAAACAGGAATTTTATTTTATAATGAGAATATGTTACGACAAAAGGTAAAACTTTAGAACTTTAGAATTTAAAAAACTTCAGACATTACGAGGCACTAATGGTTGTTGTAGCAATAATTTTGTATCTTTCGACAATTTTTCACTTTTATCAGTCATTGGTGCTTGATTTGAAGCTTTCATGCAGTAGAATGTGTAAATGCAAAGAAAGATTTCACAAACGACAATGGACACAAAGACGACGATCAGAATCGTGAGCACAGTTTCCAGTTTGTCTAACACCATCGATTTGCGACATTCAACGTTGGGAGTGTGGTGCATTATGTTTAGGTGCATTCTAACTAATTTACGTTGAAATAGGAAAATGTATATTTTAGGGACAGAAAAAATCGAACATTTTTTTCTAATAAAAAAAGTTTGATCATGGCATAAAACAGAAAAGTTGGAATAAAATGCACACCAGTAGATTTTGTGTTTTTTCTTTTTGCCGTGAACCCACAAGATGGAACTGCAAATTGTTTTGCCTTTTAAAGCTACTCATGCAGACAAAAACAAACAGAAGGATTCAGTTGCAAACAGTGGTCGCTAAAATGCATTTATCATTTTTAGTATTTAGATTAGTGCAGATAACACAATTTATTATTTATCAAATGAATAGCCGAGTAAATGATCATGTCATTAACTGAAAATGATATTGACACCAGTCAATAAAGGCACATCAAGTCTGTTTCTGATGACATGTTAAAGTTTTGAAACAAATATTATCACTACTAGCAGCAATGTTTAAGGCAACCGTCACTCGAACTTTTTAGTTTTTCACGTCTCTAATAGTTTTC
>JAALOO010000580.1_pt1 | contig 31459 bp, 27 predicted proteins | sample 7257641 | NCBI WGS metagenome assembly JAALOO01 (sample SAMN14085613, study PRJNA598686) | mite metagenome | biome: ENVO:01001000; feature: ENVO:01001002; material: ENVO:01001226; isolation source: single female mite from University of Michigan culture on fish food culture... ...
TCTCTCTCTCTCTCTCTCTCTCTCTCTCTCTCTCTCTCTCTCTCTCCCTTTCTTTCTTTTCTGTCCAATCCACTCCAATATTTTCTAAGTGCGTTTTCAGTTTTCGTTGACAATTCTGGTAAGATCAAACTATCAAGTAAGTCAAACTAAAAAGATAGAAAAATCAGAAAAGATTACTAAACTATTTTTTTGCTGACGGTAAACTATTATGACGGTCACGAGTAACTTTGTCAACATCTCAAGCATCAAAAGGCAACGGCCTTTTCCTTGCATTTGCTGCTGCTGCACCGTTTCAGTGTTGCTGTTGTACACACCACTGCCGTGCACCGCTCTAATCTGCTTACCATGCTTACTTGCGCCAGTGTAGTAATGAGATGAAAAAAATAGGCAGACGAGCATCAGAACAACAGCAAAACTTAGTGAGTCACTGTTGCATTAGCCTGCCTAGGCTTTTCATTTCCCTTCACTACACATTTCAAACAAGACCATCAACAACAACAACAACAGCAGATTAGAGCACAATGTGAACAGTGTCCATAATGTTGTACTGATTAGGGCAGCAGAAAAAAATGAGAACGAGAGCAACTGTTTGCATGGGCGAATAAGGGTAAACAGGAACAGAAAGACCGGCCGTGTCACCAGAGTTTGCATTTGATGTTACATGTTTAGTACTTTTTCTGCCCGTTAGAGTTTTTGCATGGAAAGTCAGTCAGTCAACCTTCTAGTGTACACAAGGTAGAGTGGACAAACAAACTATGCTCTAGTTGATAGGGTTTGACAAAACTTTTCTTTTTATCTTCCTTTTTCTCTAAACAAACAGAAGTAAACTTTTCAAACCTGTCCGACTGTTTAATTTGTTTTTATTTCACTAACTTGTCTGTTTACCTAGCATTGTTTTTGTTCATTTCAGCTCCAATAAAGGGTTAAATAAATGAAGAAAAAAACAGGAAAAACACTACAAATTTGCACATTTTCTACGCTACTGAGTTTATTGCATCTTTCCTTTTCTTCTTCTTTTTTGCACTTTTTACTTTGCCTGTAGTTTGGCTCTGTTTGTTCACTGTTTGTTTGTCGCCGCTAGACCGGGTTTGCCCGGAGATGTCTGGTACATTGTACTAACGGTTAATAAAACATAACATTATTAGGGTGCACGACTCAAGTCGGTTGTTTGACTTTAAAAGTTTTGATTTTAAGTTATCTGCAATAATGCATGTGACAGTAAGCATTAGTGTTTATGCGTGTTTGCGTGTGTTTGTGCGTTTATGTGTTTAGTTGTCATTGTTGTAAAGTTTACAGTTCAGTCTACGTTAGTAGTTATCCATTAGCTGTCAAATGTTTCCTTTGCTGCAGGCAAACTTATGCTCCATGACAAGTTGACGTGATTTTCTGTTTTATTAATGTTTCATTTGAAGTTTTTTTGTTTCAGATTGTCGTTCAATAATTCAATTTGTTTTTTCTGTTTGAAAAATGCGTGCATTTTTTTAAATATTGTTAGACATTTTTAAGTTTAAGTTTATTTAAAATAAAATTTATTTTTGTAATAATTAGTATTTGGAAAAAACAAATAGTTTGAACTAATGATTTTTTTGTTCACAGGATCTCATTAAAAAAGATGCAATAAAAACAAACAGCAACTATAGAACTAATTTTCACCCGATCTCAAACAAACCTTCTTCAAAAGCAACTACGGCAACGCCATGAACTCCTCTAACTCCTTCAGCTCTCATCATAATCACTTCCACTATCATGACCACCACCAACAGCAACAGCAACAGAGCTCCCTGCGAGACACTTCTTCCATTAGTTCTCCGACACTGTCCTCGCTGGAAATGATCACCCCGGGCACGCCCAACACTTTCAGCCGAACTTCGGACATTCCCGGTTTCAGCAGCGTCACCGACCTGCACAATCTCGATGACTCCTTTAGCGTCGTCCGTACGCCACTTTCCATTAACGCCTTCAGCTCAAATGGTAAAATTTTAGAGAATAAAAAAAGCGAAATTAAATTTGAATTGCTTCTTTTTAACACAGACGACATTCACGATGAGGTAAACGAAGTAGCGCCAAATGCGCACGATGACGATGACGATGACGATGACGATGACGATGATGATGACGATGAGGAGGAGGACGAGTACGATGCGGAAGAGGCCATCTGGCGCATCTCCACCGAGCAGGCCGCTTACTACCGCTCCCAGTTCACCGCCCTGCAGCCCGATCTGCGTGGGCTGGTGCGCGGCACCGTGGCGAAGGTCTTCTTCGAGAAGTCCGGCCTGCCCGTCTCCGAGCTGTCCGCCATTTGGAAGCTGTCTGACGGGGACCGCGACGGGGCCCTTTCCCTGCCCGAGTTCAGCATTGCCATGCACCTGGTGGTGCTGAAGCGAAACGGCGTCGCCCTGCCCGACAAGCTGCCCACCGTCATGCTGCAGGTGTACGGCAGTCTGGGCGTGCCCGTCTACCACCTGCCCTCGCCGCTGGCCGGTGTGCCCTCGGTCACGGAGCGGGAGAACTCAGGCATTGAGGGCATTCGCTTCTACTATCGCCACTTCTCGGATGACAGTGGTGGCGGTGGTGGTGGAGGTGGTGGTGGTGATGGTCTTAATGATTATAAGCCTCCACAGCCTTCACAACATCATCGACAAATTTACCAGCGCCAAAGCAGTCTGCAGGAGTCGGCCAGCGAGTCGGCCGGCGGGACACCCTACTTTGGCGTGGAAAGTGACGCCAGTCGGCAGCAGCACTACCGACGGAATCAGTGGACCGTCTTCACTGAGTCCCCTCCCCCTCCTCCCCCTCCTTCTTTGCCCAAACCATCCGGCAGCTCTATCAACAGCAATACCGCCTACCCTACCTTCAGTCCTCTAAAGAGCAGCACCTCCATCGAGTCGATCATCACGGCGAATCAGTCGCCAGCCACGTATCTGTACGTGCACCAGGACCGGTACCCGGAGCAGTACCGACAGTACCAGGAGGATGGTGAAAAGCTGAAGCAGAAGGAGACGCAGGAACGCAGGCAGTTCCCGCCGCCACCTCCTCTGCTCAACTTTGACTACAACGTCGAGTCAATTGCCAGCGATCCGAATATTTGCCATCCGGTGCCGCTGCGCTTCAGTCCGCTGATGCCGCCGTCGAGCGACAGTCCGACGACGACGATGGCCAGTGGATGTTCCGCATTCACTCGACTTCCGGCGGCTGACAGGGGCGGCAGTAAAGGCAGTGGAGGGGGTGACGGTGCTGGTGGGGGTGATGGTGGTGATGGTAATGGCGGTAATGGTAGCGGTGGACTGCTCTCTCCCGGAGGAACCAGTGACACCTCCAGTCGAAACCTTGATCTGTCCTACCTGCCCCTCTCCTCGCTTCCTTCCATTCCTGGTGAGTGGCACGTGGCCACTGAGGCGAATGCTCCCTTCTCCGGCCGGATGGGCTGCAGTGGTGAAATGGGCGATGGAGGCGACAGTAGCGATGGAGAAATTGGCAGACAGTTCTACAAACTGATGATCGGCGCCGGTTCCGGTTATGGGGATGATGATGACGACGACGACGACGATGACGATGACAACTGTGATGAGGGCAATCTGGCTGCTTCTTACCGTGACGGCGGTTTTGGCGATCACGGGACAAATGACTCTTTGGCGGATGAACCCGAGGAGTCATCCGCTTTTGGCGGTAAGTTCTCAATGAAAGCTAAAAACGAGGCAGTTCAGCCTAACGCACTGAAAACTAATGCATTTTTGTTTTTATTTAGAATCTCCAAAGCCTCGCAAATATCTCATTCCACGCGAGGGCACCCTTCACTCGGTGATGGCCATTCAGGGCTTAGAGGAGCGAATAATCGCTCGGTACTTGACCGCAAACCCAGATCTTATGAGCGATTCGGAAATGTAAGTGTGAACTAGTAATAACAATTTTAAAGTAGTTTTTTTGTCAACATTTTGTTTATTTGATTACCCTCAGAAACGAAACTTCCACTGAAGAGCTTCGCAAAAAGGTGAGAAGCTTGCAAGAAGAAAGCGTTGAAACCAATAAACAGAATGAAATGCTGCTCGTAGAGCTGTTGACACTGCTCAAATTGGTTCGAAAGGGTGTTAACAAGATTTAACATCGGCTTTCAAAGCGAACTAAATATCTGGATTCTCAAAGTTAATCTCATTTTATTATTTTATTGTTTTACGTTGTTTTCATTTATTTCACGCAAACAAATCAAACAAACAAACGCACCATTTTTGCTCCTTTTCCCTTCTCAATACTGATGAGCTCACTGTTTTTCTTTTCTTTTAAACTTTGGACCAAAGTTGTTTTTGTTTTCGATCTTATCTGAGTTGTCCTTTTTATTTCATTTTTGTTTCACGTTGGTGTTAAGTCTTTTGAATTTTTTCTTTTATATTTCTTTTCTTTTGTGTTTTTCATTTTACCAGTTTGTCAATTGAACTTAAACTTTAGTTATGTCTAAAACATCCAACTCTTTATCTTTTTTTTACTCTTTTTTCATTTTTTAAATAATTTATATATTTTTATACGTTTTTTGTTTTAATAATTTTCTCCTTTTTCCCCTGTGACTTGGCAATATATTTTTTTCTTAATTTACAAAAATGCTAAAAATTCTGCACTTAACACTGCATATTTTTTCCTTTTTTAAAACCTTTGCAAAAACATAAACGTTAAAAAAACAAATAATTTTGCACTTTATTTTGTTTGATTTCATCAATAAAGTTCCCTGTGTTGCTGCAACTTTTTCTCTAAGTATCAACAGTTTTGATTAATTATTTGACAATACACAAAACAAAATCAAAAATGGTAATTTATTAAAATTACATGCAAAAAACAAAAACGCAAAACAGAATACTTAAAAGTACAACAAATTAAAACCTATCAAGCATTGCTAAATGTAAATGTGTGTGTGTGTTTGTGATGGAATGCACCATCAGTTCAGCTCACATTAAATCACCTATGAAATGAGCCTTTTCCCGGCAGTCCAACTTTTGGGCGTTTAGAGGCGGCGGCTGCTGCTGCTGCTGCCAGCTTCAACTGCGAGGACAGGTGCGCCTCAGCGCCGCCGTAGTCGGTCATGTGCAGGTCACCGTACGGCTCACCTCCATGGCTAGGGCTGACGGTGGCTGTCGTGGCTGCTGTCGAGGTGGAGGAAAAGTGGTGAGGTCCACTACTAGAGCCTTGTGCAAGCACCTCGATGAGATGCATCTCCGAGAGCTGCTCATTGAGCGCCGCCATTCGCCGCAGCAGCGCTCCGTCCCGGGAACGCATCTCCACTAGCTGCAGGCGCAGGTCGGCGAGAATTTCCTCGAAGTTCTTGAAACGAGCCGCCATGTTGGCGAGCATCTCCGAGGCTAGCTGCTCCGGTCCAAGCTGCCCGGCGCTGTTCAGTCTCAGCAGCCTCATTTCGCTGTCTTCCTCGTGGCTGTCAATCGTCTTCCCTTCCTCTTCCTCGTCCTCTTCCTCTTCCTCTTTTTCGTCACTAAGTTCAGCTAAATCAGTCTTTTTTACTAAATCACATTCTAGCGCATCAAGGGCATCGTTTTCTTCTTCTTCTCCCTCTTCCTCCTCTTCATCTACAACTACTTCGTCGTCGTCGTCGTCGTCGTTGTCAACGGCTGTATTGCAGTGCTGGTTTCTGATTATCTGTTCAGTTGAATCAATGCTCTGCTGCTGTTGATGATGATGATGATGAAGGCTTTGATGAAGCACCGGGCGACTGCCATACCTATCGGCCATTTGATAATAAATTGAATTTAAATGATTGAAATCTCACTAAAATTAAGTCTTGAGAAACTATATACAAAAGGAAAAATTTAAGTAGATAAGCATTTTGTAAAAAAATGTATAACACAACAATTTAGTTTTTCAAGAAAAGGAGAAAAATATTGATATGAAATGTTTACTAGTGATGATCATTGCCAGCATAGAAACTGGCTGTCTGTTTTTGGCCGCTTTTAGACTGACTACTGCTGCAACGCACTTTCTGGCACACAGTGCTAGTTTCACTTATTTACTTTTTAAGAGCAGCCACGGAAAAAAGTGGACAGCAGCGCTGAGTATCAGTCAAAGTAGTGGCACTGTTTACTGAGCGCACTGCCACAGTTTGCACCAGTAACTTTGCCTGCACAAAGCCGTGGTATGCTGCCTAAGCCTGGCTCATCGAGCAACAATAACAGAAAACTTTCCAACGGCCGGACGACTGAAGTGGATATAGTGGAAACTGTAGCAGAGAAAGAGAGAGAAAACGTTTGTTCGCTCGGCTATTTTGCCATTACCACATGAAAGTAGTGGCACGTGAAAACAGAACTGAGGCAGCTTCAGGTTTCAGTTGTTCTCTTTCAGCACGCTGAAATTTGTCAATCTGTTTTGCCATTTTTATTTGACACTTCTTCCGGTACGTTAATTCAACTCAAACTCCGCTAAAACTTTAAGTCAATTCTTCATTCTAGGCAGCACTGTTTTGCAGTCAGCAGTTTTGCAAGAAAACAATCACTACGCCAAGCACAACAACCAAACAATCAGCATCTGTTTTGCCAGCACTGTGAATTTAATTCCTTTGTGTTTTCTTTTCTCTTGGTGTGTCCTTGTCTTCATTTTTACGCCAACATGAGTTCATCAAACTCTCCTCGACATCAGAACGTTTTGTATAAAATGTGGCGTGCTTCCAAAATGAAAGTATGGAATAGAGAAAAGAAAGATGAAGCTAAAAAGACGGATGAACAGGCGGTTGACCATGATCCAGACAACATTAATGAAGATGAGGAAACTGATGAACACGCGGTTGACTATGATCCAGACGACATTGACGAAGAGGAAGATGAGGAAACTGATGAACACGCGGTTGACTATGATCCAGACGACATTGACGAAGAGGAAGATGAGGAAACTGATGAACACGCGGTTGACTATGACCCAGACGACATTGACGAAGAGGAAGATGAGGAGACGGATGAGCAGGCGGTTGACTATGACCCAGACGACATTGACGAAGAGGAAGATGAGGAGACGGATGAGCAGGCGGTTGACTATGATCGAGACAACATTTATGAAGATGAGGATGAAGAGTTCGATGAGGATGATGAGTTCGATGAAGATGAAGAGTTCGGTGAGGAGACGGTTCACTATGTTCCAGACGACAGTTATGAAGAGGAAGATGAAGAGTTTGATGAGGAGACTGATGGGCAGATTGCTCAATATAACCCCCAACAGGCTGGTATGACTTTGGTTCCGGTTTTTGCTTTACCTTGCTTTGCCAACGTTGTTTCATTAGTTGAAACAGTTGACGCTGCTGCCGCTGCAGATACTAAAGATTACACATCACTAAAAACTAACCGTGTATTTTTTTCCTTTCAGGTACTTCTTACCCAGAAACATACAAATACCAGAAGTTTGATGATGATGATGAGTCAGACGACGAAGAGATAACAACAGCAGCCAAAGCTGTTTCTGAGCAAAAGGTCAAATTTCCCGACGACTTTCCTCCCGAGCTGATCACCATGGTTGCCAATGAACTGACCACCGTAGACCGCTTCAACATGCTGAAGGCCTACCCTGAACAGAAAACCGTGAACATGGCGCTCAGTACTGATGCCTACATTCAGCGGGGTCTCTACCTGATGGTGCACCCCCTCCAATACGACCCAGCTATTCAGTACAATGAAGGTATTAACGAGGAAGCGGTGAAACCCTTCATTGCTCTGCCACCTGTGGAACACCTGCCGTCAGGCACAGCCATCACAAAAGAGGCGAACATTTCGCTCGGCTTTGATGACCTGGAGAACTTTGACCTGGAGGATACGACTAAACTGAATCAGTCCTTTCCTCACGTGGAATCGCTGAAGATCGTCCTGCGAGGCGACCAGCAGAAGTTTTACAACTACCAGGCCTATTTTGTGTGCGCCATAGAGAGCTTCAGCGACCAGCTGGTCTCGCTGCAGATTCTCATCAGTTCAAAGGATGATGCTGATATGTTGAACATGATGGACCCGTACGAATGCGGTTACGAATATATGGGCAGTAACAATGAAGAGGAGAAGGGTGAAGGGATGTATGACTCGAAGAGTCAGCTAGATCTAGCCCTCTTTCTCGCCGTACTGAACAACTGCAAGTGGCCCCGTCTGAAGCACTTTTCCCTGGTCATCGAGGACTGCTGCCTCCAGGAGGCTCTTTCCTCCTGCTCAGGCATCAGCCCAGAGTGGGCGCTAGAGCTGCTGGCCAATGTGGAGCAGTGCTACCTGCGAATTCCCGCCAAGCTGCTGCTGAACCAACTGGCGATGCTCGAGGACAGCCACCTTCTCCAGCAGTTTGGTTTCATCGTCGACTCCAACTGGAGCAAAAATGAGGACATTGCCGAGGAGTTGGCCACGGCGGTGCTGTCCTTTGAGCCGGCCTTTGCCCGCAAGATCAAGCACATGCACTGGAATACCGACGGTAAAAAGGACGTTGAGCACAAGTACGCCAGAACGCTTTTTGGCACTGCAGGCATTGACAATGCAGGGGAAAGAGCTGATGGTAATAACCGAGCCCCAGTTGATGATGATAACGTCGCCGCCGGTCGCCTGCGTCACTTCACCGCCCTGAACTGTTTCGCGTACTTTGTTCCCTCGCCACCCGCCTACCTCAACATGCTGCGCAGTTTGACGGCCACCGCCCACCTCCGCCGCCTCTCCATTTACATGGAAATGGACTTTACTGCCCGAAACGGCGACATTTCTCCCCTGTCGCCCTTCGACCAGCCCGGCTACCGCTTCCTCCGCCTGCCCTCGGTCACCTCGATGAACCTGTCGCTGAAGGTGACCGTCACGAAGCTCAATCATTTTCTCTTGATAAGTTATGTGCCAAGAGAAATTATAGAGGCGGAGCAGGCGAGATACAGGGGCCCCAATCATGAGCTGGTGAATCAGCTCGCCATTGTCGCCCACTTTCCCGGGCTGCAGTCGCTGACGCTGGATCTGGGCAGCTGGCGGTGCAGCACCTGCCGCAGAAACGTCGGCCAGGATGTGTTCTGCAGAGATGAGCTGCTGGAGCCGCTGAAGGGGCTGAGCGAGTTGCGCCAACTGAAAGTGCGATACTGTTATTCTGATCAACCGTGTGATGCCAGCAATGTGTTGAAGATAATCGAGGAGAGGAGGAAGATGAAGGAGGTGGCAGACAAGGAGGCTCTGGCGAAGAATGAGGCTAACTGATGGAGGTGCATTTCTGTTTCATCAAACAGGGGTCGCAGTTGTTGTGGCTGCTTATCATTCTGATCTGAATTTTGTTGTCCGTTTCTACTACTACTACTAATACTAATACTACTAATACTACTACTATTACTACTACTACTACTACTACTATTACACTCACACATCTCATCACTACTATAATCATTAGTTTAACTGCTCGAGACACTTTCTCATCTCAATTTCAAATAACAAGTATGTAACTCTTACTGTAAGTTGTTCTCAATAATTGCCAAAATGCTTAATTTATAAGTTATTTTCTTTTAAACATCAAAAAGGCTTTATAAACAATGCGTGACCAAGTTAATACTGATCTCAATTGAATAGAAAGTTGTGTACTTTTCAAAGTTATTATAAGTTTGTTGCTACTTTTTATATTTAACGTTGTGGTGCCGGCGTTGTGGCTGGTTTAATGGGAAATAAGGACTGGTGATGAGAGAGAGGAAAGAGACAGGCTAGTAGACAAACAGACATGGTGACCAAGTCAGGATTGGTTGAGACTTGGTTGAAACTTGGTAAAGTGTGCTTACATGTGATGGGCTTATATACAGAGGTGTCTGTCTGAGTGAGTAAGTGAGTAAGGGTAAGAGAGATGTGAACATGAGAGTGAAAGATGAGTCAAAGAGGGTTCACTACGGTGACTAAGTGCAGAGGCACTACAACGTTTTAATTTATTTGATAAAAACTTAAAAATTGCAACTACAAATTCAATTTTTGTCACTTTTTTCAATTGTTAATTTTGTAAATTATGTATTTTGTTTTTGTATTCATCAGGCTACTTGCTTAATGTTTTCTTATATCGTTTTTCATTTTTTTACTTTAAAGTTCTGCCGCAGTTGTAATTGTTATTGTAGATGTCAGCAACCGTCAGCTCACAGGTTCGGTTGCTGACAAGTCAGTTGTCTGCGAGAGAGGCAGAGAAAGAGAGAAAGGAAGCGAGTGTGTGAGAGAGTGAGTGTCGTCCACTACCACAGCAAACAGCAACGTTTGTTACTCTGTTGCCAAACTGGCTCGGTGCATTTTATTCAGGGGCTTTGGATTGTTGCCCTCTCTCTTTCTTTTCTGTCTTTCTCTCTTTCTCTCTTTTCACTTTTTCTTTAGCTTGTTTCAATGAAGCGTTGAAACTTTCTTTAATGCCTCTGTTGTTTGCAGTGTTTAGTGCAAACAAAACTGGCAAAAACGCCTGAACTTGACCGTTTCTGAAATAACGACACTGACATCAACCAGAAAAACATAGACTCAAGACGAAAATGGTGGAAAAAATGTATTCATTTTGCGTGTAAATGTGAGTTAAAAACTTTGTTTTTTTTCAATTAAATAGAATGTTTTAATTTCTTAATAAAATTAGATTTAGTTTCTCTATGATTAACTTTAACGACCATTTATTAGTTTGAACAAATAACATTGACAAAAGTACTGATGACTTATCAATTGCTATTTTAATTTTATAATCGACCTTTTATCCATTTTTTTGCTGTTGCTAGAGAACACAAGCGAGAAACTGAATTTTTTAAGTTTTAGTTAGTGTCAATGAGCTAAAACTCGATAAAAATTTCGTTTTTTAACTTTTATCAATTAGTGTCTCAAACAAGCAAACATTTGCAATTTATGTTATTGTGATTATTGCCATCGCAACGTTACGCGCAATTTTTCTCTTTTTCAGATCCGTTTGTACACATTACAACTGCAGCAGCAGCTGCAGCAATTTCCACAGTTTGTACAGCACACATTACTTGCCATGTACAGCGTTTACATTGAAAATGACGAGTAGAAAAAGAGAAAGAGAAATCGAGTTGTCAGTTAGAGAAACTGTTGTCAGTTGAAAGTGCGAGCAGTGGTCGAGGATGATGACGACGACGATGATGATGATGATGATGATGGTCGATTGATTTGACTTTCTCTTTCATCTGACTTTTCTCTCTTTTTTACTTTTTCTAAATGAACTTTTGGCCTTCAAAAACTAATCACTAATTTTTATAACTTGCACTCTTTTAATTTTCCTGCACAGTTGATCTCAATTCTCAGCACCTCTCAGAGCACGCAACCTCACCATTTTGTGATCAACATTGCTTTTTCCTAATTCTTTTCTTCTTTATCATCCTCCCCATTATTATCGTCATATTTGCGGTCATATTGGTCCAATTCCTGTTTTCATTTGTTTTGCTAACAAACACTTCAGTATCATCATTACTCAACAATAATCAAAAGTGGTCCAGTTTTAAAGTGGTCGCAAAGGAATTGGCTGAGTGTACTAGTCATGACCACTTTACCAACTATTTAAAAGTAACATTGACTCAACCTAAATGAATCCTCTTCTACAACAACATTAGCCACACAACAAACGGTAAGTACCAACTACGACTATCTCATTTTTAAACTTAAAGTAGCACTTTTTATTACCTGGGCTTTATCGCTCAGGGGAAAGTGTGCGTATGTGTGTGTATGGCACTTAACAGTAATCACCCTATCCTGACTCTACTCATTTGGCTGCACTGTGCAAAGTACTGCACCGTACAGTCGTTCAACTGAACGGTACGGCAGCAACCGCATCAGCAAATGCGTTTATCTGCGCGCTTCTAATTAGCACAATTAAAGTGCTGCTGCTGATAGTGGTGATGATGATGGTTGCAAAAATGGTCAAATATCCTTTTTCTCTCTAGATCCTATTTTACACCCAGACTAATTAGTCTAAACGCCTACCTTTAGTCAGCCGATAGAACTGTCTTAACTGTCACTTTAATGGCATTTAGTTTTTAATCTTTTGCCTTTTAGCCCACCACTACCACCACCACCACCAATGCAAACTGAGTGCACCAGAGTTCACAAGCAGTTAGAATGATAAGAGAGCACAGCTGTCAGCCAGCAGCAGTGGTGGCGAAACGCCGCATCTGCTCTGGTTATCTTTTGTGACTGCTGCTGCTGTTGCTGCTGCAGTCTACGACCAACACAGTTGGCAAAAGTGTGCATGTGTTTGTGCTAACGGTAGTGAAACAGCTTGGCCAAACAACGCTCAGACGTCAGTGGCTACCAAATGCCCATTGATTTGCATGCACTTGCAGTGTGTGTTTGTTCGAGCTGATGAAACCACCTGTTTACTTCTGCTCACTTTAATCTAATTTCACACATTAGTCGCAAACACGCATACACACTTGTGAAAGTAATTTCAAATCAAACATAAACTTAACATGCTTATTCTAATTTTTTTTACATTTTTTACAGAAAAGCAAAACCAACAGTTTAAAATCAAATTATTTTTTAGCAAACCTTGCCCAACGTTGACCAACTTACTATTTACTTTCACTTTAATTTGTAAACTTTTTAGCTTGTTTAAATTTTTAATAACGTTAAATAGCTACTTTGTACAACAACTTAAAACCTACTCACTAAAACCGTACATTACAATCTAATTTTAAAAAAGTCAACCAGAACATTTAAACCTTGCAATAACAATATTAAAATTGCACCAGACACATAAAACCTTTCTCCAGTTGATCACTTTTTCCACTTTTCTGGTCATTTTAATCATCACGATTACCACTACCACCAACACCACTACTATCTCAAGATCTTTACCTTTTTTCTACCCTTTCCTTCGCTTTCACTCCTTTGTACCTTATCACTTTGTCCAATTTACTCAACTAAACACAAATACACACACACACAACCACCATGTCTGGAAATGCTCAAACACAACAAAATCGCAACAACAATAACAATAACAATAGCAGCAGCAACAACAACAGCAAAGTTGGCGAGGAGCAGGTGGGCGAGCCCCCATCAACGCCAAACGTCCAAGATGAGGCGGAGATAATGGCCGCTCTGGCGGCGACGGCAGACTTTGTGAACACGCCCACCACGCCAATTACGCCCCACTTTCCAAAACCCTCGCCTACCCTGATGGTTGTTTCCTCCTCTTCAAACTCACCCTTCGACATCAACCTCGTCTGTGATCGCTTTCTACGTTCCATCTCCGACAAGGCGGCCATTGACACGCTGCTCTACCTGCAGGGGTTCACAGAGCTCAACAAGTAAAAAACTTCTAACCATTTAAAAAACAGTTTCTAATAGTTTTCCCCCTCCTCCCTCTTTTTCACCTTCCTTCTTTCCACCTAAGGTTCTTCAACATGTTCGGCACACTGTTCGGTTTCGTGGCAAAGGACGTCCGCGACAAGATCGGCATCCTGGAGGCGTACCACGCCGACGAGACAGTCGGCCACCGCTACGTCACCGTCCAGTCGATGATCGAGTACGAGAAGGGGGAGAGTCTGCTGATCGACAAGACCGGACGGCGGCCCTCGGGCGCCCGCACCCTGTTGCGCCTCCACCGGGCGCTGGAGTTCATCTCCGCCTTCCTCCATGAGGTGACCAAAATTGACGACCAGACGAGCACCGGCGGCTCGGCGAGGGCGGCCTACGGACGGACGCTGGCCCGCTTCCACCCGTGGATGATCCGCAAGACGGTGAACCTGGCGACGCTGGCGCTGCCCTACCGCCGGGTGCTCATCTCCAACGTCTACGGGGGAGCCTTGCCGGAGGGCGGCGCCGGCGAGGTGAATGAGGCCATGTCGGAGCTGGCCAACATCGCCGACCAGGTCTTTGGAGCGACGCATAAGCTTTATGAGGAGCACGAACTTCTTGAGTTGCCGTAGATTAATTTTTTCAGCATGAGTGTGTGAGTGTGTGTTAAATGGTAAGCATCACATGTACAACAGCAAAAAGAAGAAAAGGGAGAACACTGAGGACCACAAATTACAAATTTTACTGATAATTATTTATTGTGAAGATGCAGCCAACAATGAACAAACACGCAGTTTTTTTAAAATAAGCTTAAAACTAAAAAACACTATCAGCACATATAAGATCAAATGTTTAGACATTAAGTTTTGTCAGATTTCTTTTAATTTAAACATCAGTTTTTTACACGAATTCCTTATTGTTATTTTAACCATGTTTAGAAAACACCCTGATAAACACATTCTCAAAAACTTCAGTTATTTCCAATTTTTTTATTTTTTATAAACTTTGTTTATAATTTTTCATTGAATTGTTTTTAATTTAATCTCAAATGCTGGTATTTGACCAGTTTATAAGTATTATAACATTTAAACACTTTCAAATTAGTACAAACCCTGTGCCTAATTTATCTAACTTTAATAAATGTTAAAAATTATTTAAAATTAAAAACATTTTAAATATTTGTAAACAATAAAAGTTCATAAATTAGTTTTTGTTTTAAAAATTTAAATTAGTATCAGGGATAGGCTGATATGTAATAATTTTAAAACTTTTTAGTTATTTTACTAGCCAACTATAAAACAGGATTACCGCTCTTGTTTTTACTTGCGTAATAGAAGCTTAATAAGTAGTAATAAATGCACAATTTAATGCTTGGCAAAAATGTAATTTCCCCAACACTACTAATGCCAACTGTCATTGCAATTGTACTTTCTAATTGCTAAATCATTATTCCGTTTGTTTGTTGCTACGTATTGCTTGATTTGTCAAACTTACTGCACTTTAATATGCCAGTTTTTGAGGGTATCGGTCAAAAGATGTTTCAACCACAAAAAACACCAACAAGTACAGTATTATAAAACAGTCATAGTCAGTTTTCTCATCAATTAACGCCTCATCAATTTATTGTTTGACCTTTTTGACTAGTCATCATTGAATGACTAAACACTAAATTAGTTAGCATATGACAGCTAAAAATTAACAAAAGCAGCAAACTAACATACGACTTTTTTACATTTAAGTGTTAATACTTCACTTTTAAAACAAAATTGTCAGTTTAGGCGAGAGTGAGTCGAATTTTCTATTTTATTAGCTCTCGTATAATTTTTATAAAAATTTTTAATTTTTTAAAATCTTATAACTCAACTTCTAGAGTACCCGGAATTTAGGTTGAAATCTCAAATTAAAGTTAAAGAGTTTGTCCAAAGTCTTATTATGGTTTTTAATTTTATTTGCTTTTGTTAAGTTTTTATAAATATTTGAAGTTGGAAAAATCACAAAATAGCAGTTTTACCAACTTAAAACGTTAATAAAAACTAAACTAAAACAAATAAAATAAAAAACTCCAATAGGACTCTGGACAAACTCTTTAACTTTAATTTGAGATTTCAATCTAAATTTGAGGTTGTCTAGAAGTTGAGTTATAAAATTTTAAAAAAATGGAAAATTTTTATAAGAATTATACAAGAGCCAATAAAATAGAATATTTGACTCACTCTCACCTTAAGGCATAAGCAACAATGACATCTATTTATAATGCACTTTAACATTTATCAAAAAATGCTTTATTTATACTATTAGCACCACCACCAGCAGCCGCCACTGTTTGTTAAAAACAATTTTTTTTCAAAATTAAAAATACAGTGAACTGGCACTTTTATTTATCACTTTTTGTTCGAAAGGTGCCTTAACTGAGAAGAAATGTAAAAGGGAAAAGGGAAAGGAAAGGAAGGGAATTAAAAACACTGCTACGAGATGGCCTGCCTGAGAATGTCCATTTGCAATGTGACTGCAATGAGTTTCAAACGAAAGAAAAGCTAAGCGAACTAGTCAAACCAGTTTTCCCTTTCCCCCTATTTTTGTCGCTGAAATGCCATGATTAGTAATTAGGCGCACACATGATGGAAAAAATTTCCAACATACGAGTGTATCACTCAGTGCAGTGAGTCACAAGTCGCTGAATAGTGAAATATACTGAACAAGCTTCAGCAGTGGCCCTGCATCTGCCGTGTCTCCCTCTCTCTCTCTCTCTTTCTCTCTTTCTCTGAACTTATCGGTTGAGCGCAAAGTTTTAGGGCGCGCCGACGGGATGAGAAGAGAAAGACATAAATCAACGAGCACTGCCACAGCTCTCTTCTCTCTTCGCTCCTCAAGGCTGCAGCTGCCACCGCCGCCGCCGTCGTTTCGGGCAGTCTCTACCAGCGCACTCCAGTGTAGTCTCGCCACTACCACTACCACCACCACTACTTTTATTGCTTCACATTGCCCGCTGCTTGCGACACACACACAGGCACACACTTATTGAGCACAAACCGGTGGAAAGTGCGCCAATGCCTGTGAAAGCCTGCGACAGGAGGTGGCCTACGCAGTGGCAACGACGATGACGACGGCGATTGATACTGGCTCGAAAAGCAACGGCTGCGCAGACGAGTGCCTTTGTTCGCCTGTGAGTTGCACACTTCCTCGCTCCCTCTGTTTTTTCGAACTGTGCTCAGCACAGTTGGCAGAAGAAGAAGTAACAGCAGCAAGAGCAGCAAGCGAATTCGCGCAGCACATTCCAGTGTCTTGTGCAGTGTGTTTTGATTTTGTTTTGGATGTTTGTGGACATCTTTTACCTGTGCTGACAATTACCTAATAACATTTCGAACGTCTTCAAGCATCAGATTCATCAAACTGATTCAATTTGCTGAAAACCTGTCCTTCTCGTTTGATGCGCCCAGTTCAAACTTTCTCCCTTTTATCATCACCGCAATCGCTATTTCCGTTGAGTACCACCTTCTTGTGGCCATATTGCAAAGCTGTACCCTTAAATTGAACACCAGCCCCCACAGTACCCACGGCATTTAGTTTTGATAATCTCGCCAGCTCAGATCAATCTCAATTTCTGCCACTTTTCCATCTACACACTTTTTCCTGTTGTCCACCACCTTCTCTCCTGCTGAGCACTATTGCGGCTGTTGTTGCCGTTTCCGAGTACCTTTTCTGTATCACGTACACAGCAGACTGACCACTCAGTGTACTTTTGCATTGTGTCCCCACTGTCTACTGTCAAGTGAGGTGACGCAAAGAAGAGCCATCCAAACCTAACAACAACAACATCATCATCAGCAGCAGCAGCGGCACTATCAGCACCCAGCAACAATAGCCAAAATTGATTGCTGCTCTGATCAACCACCCTGATCTGCTATCCCTCTCTACCAGATATCAGCATTGGCACAGTTTTTTTTAAAAGCACAGCATCGATTATCACCGATTGCAGCCTCTCCTTCTCTCCCTCTTTCTCACACACTCCAAAACAGTCATCATCACCAGCTTCAGTCCTCTTCTAGTCACCACCAGCAACTGCATTGGCAGCACAGGCAGCAGCAACAAAAGCACCCACAGCGACCGATCCCTTTTCCCTGCTCACTTTTGTTTGTCTGTCCTGCTCTGCTCTGTAAAACAGAAACTACCGTAGCTCACTGCACCCTGCGAAATTGCCTGTAACTACCCTTTCTCCAGAAGGAAACCAGTAAAAGTGGAAGCAGAGAGAGATTCCTGACCGAGGAAGGGAAGAGAAGAGTTGACGGAAAGCACACACACACGCTGGAGCACTATCCCCAGAAGTGGTCAGACGCTGCCAAGTAAAGTAAACACTTTTGTGCAGCCTTTTCATCGTCTCGCTTTTACCCGGATTTAAATGGCCACTACAAAAGCGGCTGTCACACCGCAGCCGCCGAGAGCCCTGTCGCTGCACTCCACCTCAGCGCCGGCTGCTGCCGAAAGTGACTCAGTTACCGGGTACTCGACGATGAATCCAGCCTCCCTAAAGGCGACCACCGCCACGCGGACCACCACCTCCTCCGCCAATCGCCGCAACCTGAGCGGCACGACGGGCGCCTTCTCCGTGAAGAACTTCTTCAAGATGATGAAGTACGAACGCCTGCGACTGATCACCTACCTCCTCTACGGGCACCAGTGGCCGAAGATGGAGGTAATCTCGCCGACGGAGCTCGCCAAGGCGGGCTTCTTCTACATGAACGAGGACGCGGTCAAGTGCGCCTTCTGTCGAGGCGTGGTCAGCAATTGGCAGCATGGTAAGTGTGTTTCAACATCTCATCTTCTATTATATCCTAATACCCTAACTTCTATTATTTCTTTCTTTTTTCCTCTTTACAGGCGACGTTGCAATGGAGGCCCACCAGCGCCTCTTTCCCAACTGTGCCTTCATTCGCGGCGAGTACTGCGGCAACATGCCCTTCGAGATTGACCCGGACATCAACAGCACGCCCAGCAGCAGCAGCAACAGGACGCACTGCCAGGCAGCCATGGCCGCCGACTCTGCCCCGCCCGGCAAGAAGCTGTACAGCAAGTCCAATCTGCCCGACTTTCCGCGACTGGCCGATCCGCTGAGCCGCAGTCAGACCTTCCTCAGTCCGAACTGGAAGAGCACCGCCGTCAGCGTGGAGGACCTCGTCGATGCGGGCTTCTTCTACACTCGTAAGTGTATTCTCTCATTCAAATTAACTCACCAACTCTCAACACCTTTCTTAACTTTTACTTTCTTTTTCTTCACTTCTCTCTCTCTCTCTTTTCCTCTTTCACATTCTCACCATTTTTGCCTAAACCTCTAAACTTTTGAACTCTTGCAAACTCCAGGCTGCGAAGACAGCGTCCGGTGCTACCACTGCGGCGGCGTCCTCAAGAACTGGGCCCCCGGTGAGGTGCCGCTGGAGGAGCACGCCCGCTTCTTCCCCGAGTGTCACTTTCTGGTGAGCACGCGCAGTCAGACGTACATTGAGTTTGTGCAGTTTAAAAGTCAGATCATCGAACTGCGCCGAAAACTCGACACGCCGCCGGCAGTCGAGGAGGCGGACATTGCCTGCATGCGCGCCATCACCTACCAGAACTTCCTCAATATGAAGCAGTCGGCCAGTCGGGTGATGAACCGCCTTGAGAAACGCAACAGTCAACGTCGAGGAACTAACGGAGCTGGAACTGGAGCTGCAGCTGCAGCTGGAACGAGCCGTCCAACTGCTGCTGACAGTGGCCAAGGTAGTGGCAGCCAGTCCAGTGGTGATAGTGACCAGGGTGAAGATCGGCCTGAGCCGTCCTCACCCTCCGGCGACCTGAACACCTTTCTGCAGAAGTACCTGAGCAAGTTCAGCTTCCTCACCGACTGTCAGAAGCTGTTTCAGTACCTGACCAGCTTGGAGATTATGCCGCCGACGACGACGCCGATCACGACGACGACCGCCGCTTCTCCGACGACGCCTGAAACGCCGAGAATGCCAGTGTCAGAGTCTGCCTCCACGTCTTCTCAAGCCACCGTTCAGCAAGCCAACTCTAATGACAGCTTCAACTCTTCGGGCAGCAGCAGCTCCGAAGGCTCCGCCGACTGGTCGCCCACCTCGGGTGGCAATGTCATCAGCATCAGCATCTTCAGCCTCGATGACGGCTCCTCTGAGTCGGGCTTTGAGGAGGATGACGGTGGTCGTCAAAGCAGCTGCTCGGCCACCACCTCCGACGAGGAAGGTGACAGTCACCCCTGCAAGCAGCTGACCAAAAACGCCTTACAGTGCATCATCTGCTGCGACCGACAGATTGAGATTGTCTTCGTGCCCTGTGGCCACCAGCTGGCCTGTCGCAAGTGCTGCGAGCGGATGACCACCTGTCCGGTGTGTCGGCTGGCGATTGAAAGCAAGGTGCGCACTTACTTTGCCAACTGCTGAACAACTAACTAACTAAATAACTGCAACCGAAAATACATCCGGATCTCAAACTGATGGCAAAATCTGCAACATCATCACAAGTAAAATATGTTTTTTCTTCCTTTTTTCTTGTACCATTCTACGATCACCAGTCTTTCCAGTATTTTTTCCACCTCAAATGCGGGGCATGTTTTTTCTTGTTGCAATTTTGTGGGTGCTCAATTGTACAAGGAAACTAATGCAGCTTTATTCAACTCTCTCTCTCTCTCTCTCTCTCTTTCTCCCGGTGATTCAACACTTTTCATTGCCTTCTTTCTTTGCTTATTTTTGTTTCTACTTTTTTTGTTTATATGATGACGTCAGTTTCCTCGATTTAATTGCTATACTTTTTTGTGCCGGCAAACTTTGCCCAATCTACAGCGGATGAACACTGACAGTAAATAATGTTGATACTTGTTTTAGTTTTGCAACAGCTTGAACATTGTCACACATTTTTGCTGCATATAAGTTCATATCAATTCATCCTGCCAACAACGACTTTTGACAAAAAGATAATTTTACTTTTTTCTTATAATTTTAAATAACCGCTCATTTAAAAATGCTGTTTGTATCACACACACACGTTTTTAAAATTTTTATTGTACATTTTTGGTTTTTACTAACACTAAAAACATTTTTCAACTTATTTGAATAAAGGTTTATTTATCACAAAGCAAAATTTGTGTATTTTTCTAATCAAGAAAGATAATCAGCAGCAAGTGATCAAAGTTTAACATCAAGCAACTAGTTCAAAAAGCAGTTTTGATTAAGCGGCAAAAACATTAAAACGTTTTATCAAGATTGTGGCATTTTTCCAAAAGTAAACATGGCCAATTTCTTTGAAGTAAATTGATCTAAGTTTACAAACTTGAAGTTGCGGCAAAAACATCTAAATTATAGTTTTCAATCGTTGTTTTTTGACGTAGTTGTAGACAAAATATACTATTTTTTGCAGTGTACTTTCACTGTTTTCTTTTTCATTTGCTATATACTGTTTGATCTGCTCAAATGCTCAAACACTTTAAGTTGAAAAGTAGAGGAGATATTGTTATTGTCGTTAAAGCTGTTTTATGAAAAAATTGATCTTATTTACTTAACTCAGTATGTGTTATTTTCATTATTAGTAACATTCATCGACTAACAAAAGTTATATTTAAAAAATTTAAGAAATGTGCAAACGAAATTGGCGCAGTTTATTAATGCTGTTATATACTGCCGTTATTTTGATTTCAATCTTTTCAACATCATTTGCCTCTAATGATTATGGTCCCAGTGACCCACAGCAAGTTCATCTGTCTCTTGGACGTAAGTTTTGAGTTTCTTGACTACTTGATATAAAAAATGTGGTTTAAACTTTTAATTTTTAAAACACAATAGGCATCCCCACTGAAATAGTTGTCACTTGGACGACTTACAACTTTACTAGTGTCAACAGTGAAGATGGAAACCAAAAAGAAAGTGTGGTGCAGTTTGGCGAGAAAAATGAAAACGGTGGCAAACTGACGCAAATTGCCACCGGATCGTCGACAGTCTTCACTGATGGCGGTGACCAGCAACGACGGCATCGCATTCACCGAGTGTTGCTTGCTGGACTGAAACCGTTCACCGTTTACCGTAAACATTAACATGCCAAGTTTGGTTTTCAAGTAGTGTAATGAAACTCTATTTTTGGTTTTGTTTCTAGAATATCATTGCGGCTCGCTGCTCACTGACAAGTGGAGCCCTGTATACAGTTTTAGAACGCTGTCCAATGGTACCGACTGGAGTCCTCGATTGCTCGTTTACGGCGACCTTGGTCTGCTCAATGGACAGTCCATTCCGCGCATTAAAAAAGAGGTTGAAGCGGGAAATGTCGACTTGATCTTTCATGCGGGTAATCTTTTGAGTTTTAAAGTACTTTAGACTTTTTTGATTAATGTTTAATTTTTTTTGTTTCAACTTTGATTGCATTTTAGGAGACCTCGCCTATGATCTTGATTCGGTATTTTCAAGTTTTATTTTGTCGCAAATTTTTAATCATTTTTAACCGCAATTTTACTAGAACAACTCTCACATTGGCGATGAGTTTATGCGCACGATGGAACCAATCGCGGCCACAGTTCCCTACCAAACCTGCGTGGGAAACCACGAGAACGCTTAGTAAAAAAAATGATTATTGACCGGTTAATTATTTGTTTTTAATAAACCGAAACTTTCTTTTTACAGCAATTTTTCTAACTACGTCAATCGCTTTTCAATGTACGACATGAGTTCGGTTTATGGTAAAAGTTTACCGAGTCATCACCACTTCCACCAACTTCCGCCACCATCAAATCACTTTTACGCCTTTTACCTGGGCCCGGCACTGGTCATCTCTTTTAGCACTGAGTTTTACTACTTTGTGCAGTACGGTTTTGCGCCCATTCTGGCGCAGTACCGCTGGTTGGAGGCAGTTCTCGAGGCGGCCAATCGACCTGAAGCCAGGGCGGCCCACCCTTGGATTATTACCTTTGGTAAAATATGATTTTTTAAAACAATCACATTAAACAGTTTTTTAGTGGTGCAGTTTATGCCAATCAGTTAACACTTGCAATCTCTCTGTTTTTGGCAAAGATTTACTAATTAATCTGTTTTGTTTCTTTCTCTCTCTCTTTCATTTTAGGTCATCGTCCGATGTACTGCACCGACGATGATGGTGACGATTGCACTCATCACAACAGCATTGTACGTTACGTTTAGTTTTTTGTGCATAATTTAAATCTCTTTTTTTGTGTATTGTGTTTTGTGTGTATGCCGTTGTTGCTGCTGATTGCTCCGTTGCCAAATGATGGATGGGGTAAATGATGGATCGTCATTATCCTCATTATCGCCAACATCTTCATTACCATATTAAACCCGAGCTCTATTTTTTGCTCATTTATCTTGCTTTTCTTCATAACAGTAGGGACTTGCGCAATTAACCCCATCATAGCGCCCTATCAGTTTACACAGTCGAGTGAGCATCTTCTATCTTCTACTGATTGTTCTAATTTTACATTTGGTTTTTCCTTTCTAAACAACAAAACAAAAAAAACGTGGCGCCGGTAAACATCTTTGTTATCATCAAATTTTGCTGTGTTTACTGCCGGTCTTTTGTTGGTGATTGCCGCCGCTGCCCCTGCTGATGCAGATTCGCACAGGTATATCATTTTTTATTGCAAACACTTGATAATCAAAGCTAAACAACACACACATCTGTCTGGCCACTTGATGTGGATTTCTTTTCTTTTGCACTTCCTACTTTCAGGATTGCCCCTTTTCCACACTTTGGGCCTGGAGGAGCTGTTCTTCCGCCATGGCGTAGACGTCACCTTTTGGGCACACGAGCACAGCTATGAGCGACTCTGGCCACTGTACGACTTTAAAGTGATAAACGGCACTGACGACCCGAACAATCCCTACCACAATCCACCTGCTCCAGTGCAAATTATTACCGGATCGGCGGTTAGTTTTTGATAAAAAACTGTGTGTTTTAAAACTATTCAAAAGTTGCTTACTATTTTTTTCTTTCATTTATCAGGGTTGCCAAGAACAGCTGGACCACTTTGGTGAACCGAAACCGTGGAGCGCTTTTCGCCTTTCTGACTATGGATACACTCGATTGGCCATTCACAATGCCACCCACCTCGGCATTGAGCAGATTTCCGATGACCAACAGGGAAAGGTGATGGACGCCATCACTGTGGTTCAAGAGAAACACGGTCCGAGGAAGTGGATTCCATTGAGATCATCACCAGTGTCAAAATTTGGAAACAAGAAAAGCAAAGTTTTTTAAACATTAAGCATTTGTATAGAGGAAACGTATTCTACAATAATCTGGGTTAAAATAAAACTAAATTGAAAAATTAAAAATATTATAGTATAAAGATTTTTTATTATTTAGTTTTTCCGTAGTTTAGGTAGTAGAGTTGGTAGCGTGTGTTTAGGTAGATAGATAATTTAAAGAAACTTTTAAAAAGAAAAGTAGTTTTGATAGCTGATTGATTGATTGCTTGATTGTGTGACTGTGTTTGTGTGTGTGGGAAAGTGTATACTGTCTTTTTCATGTACTTTAACAACAACAACTATGGAACAGTGTGAAAAAAAGATTGAAAGGTATAGAGGAAAAATTGGCTTTAGTCTAATACTTTGTTTGAAACATGGCTGAACAGTTGATGGTGGTCATGGAGAGGATGATAAAAATGATGATGATGATGATGTGGATGATGATGATGATGATGGCTCTGATAGTGTGTTAATGGAGATGGCTGGGGCTGATGAAATATCAGGGATCAGTTTGTTGGGTGTGTGTTTGTGGCAATGGTGTACAAAAAAGAAAGATAATTGAAGTTATTGTAAAATAAAGAAAACCAAAAATGTAAGATCAGGTTTGAGTTTAGGTAGAAAGGTGTTGTTTGTTTGTGTCAGTGTATCTGTTGGAATGTGTACACAAAACTTTTAATTGTGGACATTCTGAGCTAAAAAATGAAAAGTTGTTTTTGTGACTGGCTTTGTAAATGGGTGTGTAGGTGTTTCATGTGGACACCAACGTAACGAGTGCTGTGATAAATGGTGATATTGGATTATTCTGCATAAGCAAAAGGGAAAATCACCAAAAAATAAAAAATAAAATCATAAAAGGAAAATCTGGTGGCACTGAATGTGAGAGATCAAGGTAGACGGTAACATTTTATAAAAAACTTGATAGTGGGCAAAAAAGATATTTTGGCTGCGTAACGACAAGTTTGAGTAAAAAAAGAGCTCTACCACAGTGGCAAACAGATGAAACAAAAAAAGTAAAAGTTTGCCGTTGACGAAATTGGCTGGCACTAGTTGAGACTGTGACACTGGAAAACTGGAAACAAAAAGGACAAAAATTCAGGATGTATTATTCGATCCAAAAGATTTAAAGACAACAAATAAAAAATAAATTTTTTTGACAAATACTTTCAAGTAAAGACAACAAGTTTGTGTTTGTGAAATGTGGTTGTGTGTGTAAAACGATTTTTAAGACTATGATATTGACCAGAATACTGTTCTTTTGTTTAAAAAATGAAACGTTAAAAAATAAAAAACAAAAAAAGAAGATCAAGAGGGAAAATGAGGTTGAAATTAAAGAAGTAGAAGAAGATCAGTTGAGTGGACAAATGTGGAAAAAAAGGACAATGAGAAGAGAAAAAAGAAGTGGAAAAAAGACGTTAAAAAGATGAATAAACCAAAATGTTGAACCGAAAGATGAAGAAGAAGGTGAAAAGAAAAAATTACACAAAAGTGGCCAGTAGAAAAGTTGTCGTTGAGCGAAGCATCTGGCGTCGTGGCACAACTGGCGGTCATCTTTTGGGGAAGGGGACTTTTCTTTTTGCCGTTATCATTATCATTATCATCAAAATGAAAAAAAGTGGTAGAAGTGGTGGTGGTCGTCGTCGTCGTATTCACAACATTTGGCAAAAATGATCATTCTCTGTTTATCCTACTTTCAAGGTTTTCTTCGTCAACAAACCTCTTCTTCCAATCAAATTAAAAGTTAGGATTGTAGACGTCTCGGTAATAAGGTCGGTACTGTTGTTGTTTTGACGGCGGTGGCCACCACTTGGTGGCCGCTGCTGAGGTGGGCGTCTCCAGCAAACCACCACCTCCATCACCTCTGGCGTCATAGGGACTACTGCCGCTGCTCACTAAACTCTGGTAGTAGTTGTGCTGGGGGTGGCCGTTTCCGCTTCCCCAGCCACCACCACCACCACCACCACCACCTCCTTGATGGTGATAAGAATGGTGATGCGAGGGCGGCTGATGGTGGTGATAGCTGCTCAGTCCTGAGGACCGCGTTCTGGTGAGACTTTCCGTCTCATCCCCAGCGGCGGCAGTGTACAGCAGCGAGGAGAGGTCGTTGAGGCCGCCACCGTAGCTGCTGCTGTGGTAGGCGTGGTAGGAGGTGTTGCTGTTCTGGTGGTGGTGACCGGGCTGGTAGTAGCCATTGGAGGAGTTGCCGAAGCCGCCGCCGAAGGACTGCTGCCGGTGACAGGTCATGGCGGACTGGCTGGAGGAGGACAGGTTGTACTGGTGAGCGGCGGCTGCTGAGGTGGAAGATCGCTGATGATGAAGCTGGTGATACTGATTTGAGTGACTTGGATTGGAGGACTGATTAAAAGGCGGAGGCAGTGGAGGCGGTTGCGGGGGCGGTGGCGGCGGCGGACTGGACTGCATCATCGAGCCGACGTCCGTCACGGCTGGTCGGTGCAGTGGGTAGATGGGCGGCGTCTGGATGATCTGATTGCTCGGATTGGAAGGCGGCGGAGGTGGCAGGGGAAGGGAGGGCAGCAGTTGCGCTTGAGAGGGCTGCTGCTGCTGCTGCTGCTGCTGCTGTTGGTAGTTGCCAGCAGAGGAGGAGGAGGCAGCAGAGGATATCAGTCGGTGGAGGGGATGCGGAGGGTGGGGGCCGGCGGCGATGCCTCCGTTCTGGGGCAGCGAATTGGCAGGCGCCGAGGCGGAGGAGGAGGAGACACCACCGTACTGGAGGAGAGGGGCGTTGCTGCCGGTGGCCGTGTTGGCGACCGTCATTGGCTGTTGGCCCTGCTGGCTGGCCATCACCGAGGAGCAGCGACTGGCGGAAGCGGAGGCGAGCAACGCCTGCTGCTGTTGCTGCTGTTCCCTTGAGACGATATGACAGGGCAGGCGGTGATGGAGAACCCCACCCCCTCCTCCTCCTCCTCCTCCTCCAGCCACTCCCATCTGAGGAACTCCCGACCTTCCAGCAGCTGCAGCAGCGGCAGCCGCCGCCGCGGCACAGTTGGTGCTGGCCAGTTCGTACCTCTTCTCGGCCCTTCTGAGGCGGTAGGCGAGGGCGAAGGCAAAGGCGACCATCATCGCTTTGGGCGGCAGTGTGATGTAGATCTGCGTGTTGACCGAGCCGGTGAGTGGCCAGTTGGGAATGCGCGTCCACTTGAAGGGCAGCAGGTAGAAGATCTGGTTGAGCATGACCACCACCTGCAGGACGCCGTACGTCACCAGGAGGTAGTAGTTCTGGAAGTTGAGGCCGCAAAGGCAGACCGCCGCCAGGCAACACATGAAGGCGGCCACGTAGGCGGACTTGCCCGACTCGTACTCGTCCACCTTGGTGTTGGGGTAGGTGAAGCCCCAGAAGGCGGCGATGAACATGGCCACCAGGACGAAGACGTTGCCCGCCACCAGCACGTACGTCATCCCCCGGTACTTGTTCATGGTGGAGAGGTTGTAGAGGAGGGCGAAGAGGGAGGAAGGTGATGATGATGATGAGGGACCTGCAGTGAAGTACCCCGGCTCTTCACACTGAATCCTCTGGTACTGGTTCTGATTGGCGTTCGAATTTGATGGCAACAAGCGCCCGACGGCAGCAGAAGCACGACATCCGACACCGACTTTGACGACGCCCGACGAGTAGTCGGCGTCCGGTAGGGCATTCGCAGTCAGGGCTGAACTGAGGGGCTGGGACGGTTTTTAGAGAGAAAAAATAAGTAGAAACAAAAAGAAAAGCTTTTGTTGATGGTGGTGGTGGTAGTGGTGATTTCAAAAAAAAGATGATGATGAAAAAGAAACGGTGGTTTTAGCTGCAGCTGTGTTGATGATTTGTAGTGTAATAGACGGGGAAATGAATGAAGGTGTAAAAGAAGATAAAGGGAATTGAGCAATGAAGTAAGTGCTAATAGTTGTGCTGGCGATATATTCCAAGGTTTCGATGAAAATGAGAGAGAGAGAGAGAGAGAGAATGGGGTGATGCTGGCAAGGTTAGTGCAAAGTGCAAAGATGATCCTTTTGAAACTTTTATTCACTTTAAATCTGAAAAATATAAAATTGTTTACTGTGTTTTTAGCATTAAATTCAAACTTACAACTTATTCACTCGGGTCCTAAAGGCCAATTGCCGGTCAATCGGTCAAATTATTTTTGTTTTCAAGCGTTGATCAGCTTTTATAAACGTCTTTTCTTATTTACTCACAATTTTTGCTGACGTTAACTTCTTTTTTCAACATCTTTCATTAAGAACAAAAATGAGACACACTCAAAACACACACACATATACCAAACGGCAAGAATAAATTAAAGATGCGCAAGTGAAGCACTTTTTGACTTTTTATCTATAGGAAAGAAAAAAGGAAAAGCAAAAAATTAACCGACAACCGTTAGAGAGTTTGCAGTGTTAAATAGTAGTAGTAGTAGTAAAAAAGTAGTCATTGCATCTATTAGTGGAAGAAAGAAGCAAAAAATCGAATCAAAAAGAGAGGGAGAAAGGCAAAAAACGCGCGCTCGGCGCCTTTGGGCGCCATTGAGAAGCCATCATTAGCACGCGGGCGCCTTTTTTCCTCCTTTCTTTTTTTCTGTTCTGTTCTGTTCTGTTCTGTTGTTGTCGCGTCAGTTGGATCGATCTGAGGGAGCTGAAGGGAGAAAAGCGAAAGCAGTGCTGCTCCAGTCCCTCGATTCACTCTTGAGGACTTTTCTTGTTCTCTCTTTCTCTCCTTTTCTCTCTTTGTGGCCTGTATCCCCTTTTTTTGCTTTCGTCGGGCAATCGAATGGTCGATTGCCCATCAGCGGCCCCATCACCATCACCATCACCATTCCCATCACCCCGGCAATGGCAGTCACTGGGTTGTGTGTGGCAAAAGCAGCCGAACAAGCAAAAGCCGAAAAATCAGCCCAAAGTCAAAGCCTAAGCAGTATTCATCATACCATTGACTTTTGGAGCAAAAAACTAACAAAAAGCAAAAAAGAGGCAAAAGAAAAGAAGAAAAAATTTCACTTTTGTTCCATCTCTCTTTCTTTTTTTTCCTCCTGAATGTTTGCTTAGCACAGCAATCATGGGGGTTACTGCTGCTGCTGTTTTTCTGTTGTCGCCGGCTGGTCGAAACTTGGCATTGGCTTAAGTTTGGTTTGGTTTCTAGGCTGCTGCTGCCGCCGCCACTGCCGCTGCCTGCTATTCATTCGGAATCGATTATTTGTCCTGTTTTGTTTGGGTCTGTTCGGTTCGGTTCGGTTCGGTTTGGTTCTGTTCTGTTTTATTATTGTCTGTTGTACTCTTATTTATTCACTTCTGTACACTTGCTTTGCTTCAATTTTGTCGGGTTCGATTTGTTACTTGCCTTTGCGTTCACTTTTTACTTTTTTCTCTCTCGTTCTCCTTTCATGCCGACCCCATGATTTTGTGATTTGTTCAGTTCTGTTTGTTGAAATGTGCCTAAATGTGTTTGTTTGTCTGCTTCCTCCTATTGTCTGGTTGAATTTGACTGACTTTGAATGTGTTCTAGTGTTTGTCAGTGGAAGTGCTAGCTGTGATGTCAGTTTGTTTCTTTTTCAAAGGGTGAAAAGCAAACAGAGCAATAAAACAAATGAGTTTACGCTTTTTAATTGAAACCTAAAAACGCTTTTCATTTAACTAGTTTGTAGCATTTTTAATTTAGTACACAATGTACTCAGTTTACCCGTAAAATGCTGAGTTCGCTAATTGAATTTCCTTTTTTGCTGTTGTGACTTGATGAAAATTCTGATGAAGAAAAAGTTGATAATTACTAGACTGTTCTATTTTCAGCTGCTAACTGACCGTTTTAGGACGTTTTTGAACGCCATTAGTCCATTGTTTTGTAAAATATGAACAAATAAATTATAAAACACAAAACTGTTAAGCAAAATTAGTTGTAGATGTGGTGGTAATGATTGGCAAATTGAAGAAAAATAAGTTAATTGTTTTGGCCAGTGTGGTCAGCAGCAGCTGGTTTTGGCAGCTGCTGACCACTGGACACCACACTGACACACATACAAGTTAATCAATTGGCAATCAAATAACAACAACTGAAAACAATATTACTTTGGCATCACATCATAAACTTCTTCGCATCATTGCAAAAAAAAAGAAAAATCAGCCGTCAGCTGGTGTTAAGTAATCGCCATCATGTTCGAACAGATTGTTTATAAACCAACACACCAACTGGACAACCACAACTGCTGTTGTTATGTTTAAAAACTGAAGGAAGGTTAGGTGATACAGTTTGTCAGCTGGTGTAGGCAGGTGATTGATTTGAAGATAAAACGTTGGTAATGGACAAAACACATAAAAATTGTTGGACTTATTTTTGACAGCATCAGCAAGAGTTGATGGCAGCAATCACAGTTAGTGTTGGTGATGTCAGTGTGGAGAAAATCAAGGTATCACAGATGCCGTTATGATGATGATGATGGTAATGGGTGAGAGTGGTAAAGTTGATTGCAGGCGCAATAAAAGTAGCCTGGTACTTGCCATCATAAAAACATGGCTCAAAAGGTTTGACCGAAAATGCTGAATCGTAGTACACACTAATAAACAGATATTGCAACTGACGGCCAATTATTCATTCACAAAAAATCATTCTTCTTAGCAAACAATTTACAATTTTAAAAACAAACACAATTTTATTCAGTAAACGTTAAATGAAAACTGACACCAAAACTGCTGGCAAACCTTCTTTCGTTTATAACAACTCAAACAGCTATCATTAAATTCGCTTTTTCACTCAACTGCTGCAGTCGTACTTTTTTAAACGCATATTTTTTCTTCTATTACACTTTTTTCTTTTTTTCACTTCGCAAACAGATCAGTTAACGTTGGCCAGCTGTCAACTGCGTGTGTGTGGCTCAATTAGGCAGTTTTATGCAGTGAAAAAAAGGAGAAAGGTCATTTGCGTGTGCAACCGAATACTGAACCATTCCATCTGAGCTCTAGGTCCAATTGAAAGCTAAGATGATGGCGATAATGAGGGAGAGGGCGGTGATTAACGTCAGATGCCAGTGATGCTGTGCCAGAAGGTCAAGGTGGTCAAGGAAAGCAAAGAGAGTGAGGACAAGCAAAATGAGGGTGCTGGAGATGCTGCCCAGAAAGGTGTACTCACTCATCAGAGAGAGAAGAAGAAGAAGATAACAGTTTAAAGTGAAGAGGAGGTAAATCACAAGTAATGGAAAGAAGGAAAAGATAACTTTCATCAGAGGTTGGCCAGAAGCTTTGGGTTTGGTGCAACATTCGGACAACGACGGCGACAACAACAACAAAAGTGGTGGAAAAAACACGACAAACCAAAAAGAACAGCAGCAGCAGAAACAGCCGTCGCAGCAGCAGCAGTGAAAACTAAAATAGTAAAAACAGCAGAAGAAAAGACGAAAAACGAGGAAGAAGAAGAAGAGAAAAAGAAAAAAAAGAAGAAAATCCTGGCGATCGGGTGACAGCGAAAATGAGATGAAAGAGAAAGGGAAAAAGTGAGAGAGCAGAGGGTTCAGTAGTAGTCTCTGCGGGTCTGCTGCTGCTGCTGCCGCTGCTGATGCTGTTTCTGTGTTGTGTGTCTTTCTGTTTCGGTTTCGGTCTGTGTGTGTGTGTGTCTGTGTGTTTGTGTGTCTGTGATCCTTATCCGCTATCACAGACTGCAGCAGCAGCAGCAAAACACAGAAAGAGAGAAAGAGAACGAGAGTTTGAAAACAGTTCTGCTGCTGCGGCTGTTCACTCTTGCTTTTGCTTTTGCTTCTTTCTCTCTTTCTCTCAGCTCCCAATGTGTTCACTACTCTTCACCGTCGCGTCTGCAGTCGTACTGTGAAGTCGATGGCAGCAGGGTACTGAGAAACGAATGAATGAAAATGAAAATGAAGAGAGAGAAATAAAGAGAGAGAGAGAGAGAGCAAGGCACAGAGAGAACGAAAATCCCTTTTCTCGGGTGCACGGTCTCACGTTCGCCATTACCACTCTTGCTTTCTCTCTCTCTCTCTCTCTCTCTCTCTTTCTCTCTCTCTCTCTCTCTCTCTC
>JAALOO010000581.1_pt1 | contig 31401 bp, 30 predicted proteins | sample 7257641 | NCBI WGS metagenome assembly JAALOO01 (sample SAMN14085613, study PRJNA598686) | mite metagenome | biome: ENVO:01001000; feature: ENVO:01001002; material: ENVO:01001226; isolation source: single female mite from University of Michigan culture on fish food culture... ...
TCTCTCTCTCTCTCTCTCTCTCTCTCTCTCTCTCTCTCTCTCTCTCTCTGTTGCATCACACTAACTCACTCACTCACTCACTCACTCTCTTTCATCTAATCTAATCTGCTTAGCTCTGCAACTGCAAAAGAAGATGTGCTCCTGCTCAAAGATCAACAATCAGCGGGAAACGGGGGAGGGATAATAATTTGGTGTTTGGTCATTGAATGAATGAATGGCTGAATGAATGAATGGTTCAATGAACGACTGACTGACTGAATGAATGAATGAATGAATGGCTGACTGAATGGAAAAGCGACCGCGCGTCAAATTAGCATGAAAAGAGGCATCGAGAGCGTGGCAGAGAAAAAGAAAGATGAGTGAAGGAAAGGACGTAAAAGACTCAAAAGACGCCGCCGCCACCACAACAACAAAATTTAGGGACAAGAAAAACTTTGCTCAAGTGATGAGTGTGAAGTGCAAAAGTGGACGCAAAAGTTGGAAAAAAGTTGAAGAGGAGAAGAAAGATTTATTGGGCAGATTAGTAGCACACTTTTGACTCCGTTCAAGTGCAAGTGGGCTATTTGACAATAGTAAAGTGAAATTGAATTGAATGCCCTTCTTCATTGCCTTGACCATTGGCTATTTTTGATTGAAATTGGTAATTTTTGTTTAGTGAGCAATCGGTGAATGTCACAAGAATGAATGTCATGTGACCAACTCAAAGTTGGCTAGTAAGTTTAGATCATTTTTAAAACAATAGTGAAAGTGCAATTTAGTGCTCTGATAGTGTCAATAAATAAAGTTTAAATGTCAATAATGATTTCGCCCATTATTAAAAATTAAATAATAAATCAACTAATAAAAAGCACAACAATTTACCACAGATAATGTGCAATGTGCCTGTGCAAACAAAAACCCAAAATGGCTATTGAAATGGCTATTAACAGCACCAAACTAAAGTGAAAGGAGTGAAAACTAGATGACAAGACATGATAAATCGTGGAAAGGTGTCCGTTTACACACACACACACACACACACACACAATCAAACAAACGAGCAAGCAAGAAAAGCTGTTGTTGATCAACAGCACACATTTGCTGACAAGAGCGAGAAATGGAGTACACACTACTCTAAAGTGCCGGCTCACTTTTGCGTTCATCCAGCTGGGAAAACTGATCAAAGTTGCTGGCCCTGCAAAGTGGCTATAAATAAAGATTGAAAACGGTAGTAACGGAACTGCGCTGAGAGTACGGCAGTACATGGGAGTGGCTGGCTGGCGATTGAGAGCATAAAATGGAAAGAGAGAGAGAGAGAGAGAGAGAGAGAGAAAGAGAGATTTCTACTAGCTAAAAGTATAATAGTAGTAGTAGTAATTATGATGATGATTAATATTGGTAATTACTAGCCAAGCGGCATTTGCCGATTTATCCAAAGAGAAAGAAGGAATGGATGATAAAGAAGGGGGGAGGAAAGTGAACGTAATGTGACCGAATAATAAAAGAGCGACAAGAGAGTGAAAGTGCCATTTTGAGATCTGACTACATTGCCACCACCACAACGGCGACAACATTTGCATAAAGTAGACATTAGCCGACGAAAAATGTACTCCACTACTATTCTCTTTTTAGCAATTGAAAAGAAATGTGTGACCACACGGCTGATTTGATTATCACACACATTTACAGTGGTGAAACATGTTAACAAATCAAATCTTAATTTTAACTTTTGTCAAATATCATTTGCAATGCTAAAAAGCAAACAAACAAATCTAAATGTTCTTCAAACTGTTGTAAATAGGAAAATGACCTTTTAATTTTTGAAAACTTATGATTTATTGAGTTATTTAAATCAACAAGACTAAAGTGGCCCTCAAACCCACCTACACTTAAACTCGGTGCTTGCATTCCACTTCAGCTGCCAAGGCTGTAAGATCGTTTGTGTCGATCACGATCAACGTTTTAAATAGCAGTTTACTGAAAAAAGAGAGAAAGTGTGTTGCATTAGAATGTTCACATATGAAAGGCTGTGCACTACTAATCCGATTTCATTTGAACAACTTGTTGCATTGATGATGCAGACAAAATACGTTAAGACAACTTGTTGATGTTGGTTATGATGATGATGCTGAGGCAAATAACTCTCTACTTTACAGAAAAAGAAACATGAAATCAGAAGTGTTTAGTAAATCAATCGATAATGGACACAGCACAGATTTAAGCTAATCAAACTTGTTGATTGAGTACAAATTACTAATTTTTTAAATGAGAAGACTCTAATCTCTTTACGTCTCAGAAACAAATCACAGTAAACTAGATCAAAAAGAAGTGGCCTTAGCCTACATATCGCAAAGCAAATTTACCCGTTTGGGGCAAACTGGAAAAAAATTAGATCGAATTTGCACGTAGTCGCACTGGATATACATTTCCATAAAGAAGCCATAACGGGAAAACAAATTACACTTATCAATAACAGTAATATTAGATAAAGAAAAAAGTTTTGCAATACATCATTCGCCACAGTGTTCACTTTTACCTTTACTCTAGCTTTTTGCCAATGGCAATGCCTTTAATTAATTATTAATTATAGCACATCACATCGCTGAGTGAGTGTGCCAAAAAAATCAGTGTACTAGCAATCCGCGCATCAATCAATAAAAAATGGACAGTCCAAAGTTGGACTCTACTATCGATCGACTAGATTCGTCAATGGACACAAAAAGTGGAAAAGTTTTTTTGCATTGTCCAGCTGTAGAGCAAATCATCGGTGGCAAGTTATCGAAAAGAGAGGAAAAAGAGAAAAAGAAAACATCAAAGTGTTAGTGTTGCACGTGTTAGCTGCCACGTTGATAAACGCAGCAGCAGCAGTTCCAGCAGCAGCAGTTGACTACCTCAGTAGGCAATAATTAAGAGCCAAAGAGGTTTAACTAGTTGCATCTACTACCACTAAATAGGCAGTACACAGTAGCTGCTGCTGCTGTACTTGTTGTTCATTTATAAATTGCTCCCCACACACATTAACTTGGAAATGACTAGTGCAGTGGATGTATGATATGTACTAATAATCAAATACCGACAGTGCATTATATGCCGGCACTTAGCAGCAGCACAGGTAGGTCAGAGGCTGACTGCTGATTTTGCTCTTTCACTTTCACTTTCACTTTCCCCCTTTTAATTTACCCGTAGACATTTCTCTGCTGCTGTTGCTCCTGCCAAGCTCTCTTTTGCCTCCCCCCCCTGCAAGCAAACCAACAAACAAACCGACCACTTGCCTACTACCTACATTTTTGTAGTTTGTCCGAAAGATGAAAAAGTGAGAGCAGATGCAAAAATCAGCAGCAGAGGCGGCGGCACCGGCGATTAGGAGACCATTGCCTGTCAAATGAAGTGATAATTGAGCAGCGGAGGCAATAGAAAGCGATGCGGGAAGTGAGACGTGAAAGGGAGGGAAAAAAGCATAATTTTGCAGTATTACCGCCGCCAATACGGGTAACAGCAGCAACAGCAAAAGCAGCTAATAACCGAAAAACTGAAAACCAAATGCAGCGTCTACTTTCCTGTTTTGCATCTAATACAAAAAGTTATGCTATCAAGCAGCTTATATGAAAACAAAATTTAGTAGCAAAAAAGTTTGGCTGGTCAGGTACAAATTTGAGGGTAAGAGTTGGTCAGTTACTGCAAAAACATATTCAGCAGCAGCAGCAGTTCTGATTGACACAGTTTGGCTACAAAAAAAGAGAGAGAAAGCAGTGACTATTGAACAGCAACAACAACAACAGCAGCAAAAATCAGCCAAAGAAGAGGAAGAAAGGAGAGAGAGAGAGAGTGAGAGAGAAGAAAGAGGAAAGACAGCAAAGAACAACTAACTAACTAAAGAGACAAGGTAAAGAGCAAGTGCAACTGCTCACACAGGTCGCACACTGTTCACTCGATTGCTTGCTTGCTTGCCCTGCTTCACTTGCCGCAGCAGTCGATTGATTGAACACGGCCAGAGAGGACACTACACTGATGTCTGTTTGTGTTTGTTCACTAGATGCACACAATAATCGTCAAACGCTGTCTGCTGCTGAAAGATTACCGTTCATCGCTTTTCTATTTGTTTGTTTGATCTTTCAAGATTGATTTAAGTTTTTGCAATCGTTTTTTGCCCGTTTCTGTTTCAGTGTTATCTGTCAAAAGTAGTGTCATTTTTTCCTGATCTGGCCTATTGTTTTTTGCTCGTTCAACAAGTGTGTGATTTGACCAGTTTAATGCCCTAAAACTGGTGGATTCAAAATGTAAAAATTCGGCCCTTTTGCAGGCTGAATATTCTGTTTTCCAGTAGTGTTTATATCATGTTTGTGGCGTGCTTTTAAAGTTCTCTCATTTAATGCAAAAGCAGTGTGTGTTTGTGAGGGCCTCTTTGTGCCTAGCTTCAAATGGCATCATTACCTCAGCAGTCACCCAATTTCAATCTCAACTTTACCTTCCCTTTGCTCATCCTACTTCTTACTGTGATTTTACCGGCATTTGCCAGTCCAACAGCCAGTGGTGCAACAGCCTCTTCAAATGACCCTCTCATCAACAACAAAAGTTTATCAACGACCCAGCAGGACTCTATCAACAGCATCATCGCATCCTCTCCTTCTGATGATGATGATGAGGCGAAAGGTTCCGCCCTGTCCAGCTGCGAGGACAACACCGGTGGCGGTGGCGATGAGGATGAAGCCAATGAAACCAATGATAATGATAAGGACGAGTTGACGGCAGAAGAGACGGCCGAAGAAGAAGAAGAGGAAGTTGATCTTGATAATCCTGAGAGCTCACCCGAAACTGCCATTGATAAAGATAAAAACAACAAAAACTCCACAGTAGCAGTGGATAAAAAAGACGTCGGTGTAATTCTTGAGCCAAGTGCCACCTCGCTTGATAGCACTTCAGTTGCCGTCGATGAAAGCTTGAGTAGTTCAGCAAAACGGGAGGTGGAAGTTCTTTCTGCTGCTGCCGCCAATGATGATGCAGTTGTGGCTGATAAGAATGCTGATACTGATACTGATAATGATGGTGATAAGAATGTCGGAAATGAGGAGGAGGAAAACGACGAGGACAACTTCTGCCAGGACAACTACGTCGACTCGGCGTACTTCAACGGCTACGACACTATTCTGACGAGAGGCGACCGCCTGTGGTACTACTACAAGGAGCAGCACAAGATCAGCAAAGCCTACGACCAGCGACGATTTACTCAAGGTAAGCACGAGAAAAAGAAAAATAAAGAAAAACATATGTTTAAACTGTGTGCCATGAACAAAATTAGACCAAAAAAACTTGGTGCACTGAAACCAAAAATGCCCTGCAAAAAACTAGATCAATTTGGTAATGGGCGCTGGTAATGAACTAGAGTAGCCAAATGACGGGGGAAAACCGCTTCATTAGAGGTTTTTTGGGCTGCTAAAGCAGTACCGTTGATTGTAGGCTGATTGAGTCAGTGACTGCTGTTTTGAGGGGAGAAAAGGCAGCCAGTCAGTCATTACCAGCGGTGACAATGATTATTATTATTATTACTGCCTTTTTCTGTCGTCGTCGTCGTCGTCGCCGTCTTCGTTAGCTGGATAGTCATAATTTAATTTAATTGATTTGCCACTGCCAATCACTGAGCAATCATTGGCAGCCTGCGTTGACAGCAAGGGCGCCAGGTGTTTAGCGCCATGCTTTTTCATTCTCCTAAATTGTAGCCACAAAAAAACTGCTGATGACATTCAAAGGTAGACACTAGAAAATCAGGTGAAAGAGGTAAAAGATCAGCAGCTAGCTAGCCAGCCAGCAAGCAAGCAAAATAAAAAGCTGCAAACATCATCAGCGATAATATGTGGTAGCACCACTTAGCACCACCACCTGTTGATTGATTCAGTGCTCTACTGTTCAGGCTGCTGCTGCTGATACTGAAAAGGTCCTCATTAATAGCCGTTTTTGCTTTTTTACTTTTCTTCCCCTTCTTCTCCTTCTTCTTCTCACCGGGTGACAATTGTGCAATGTAGGCCAGTGATTGCCACTGTTCAGTAGAGTACAACCCGTCCATTATCTCGGGCACTTCTACTACACTGCACACTGGTAGAACACTCCGTTCATTGTCTGAGGGCACATCAATCATCGTTTGGGGTGCTCCTTTTCTTCTTCTTCGTCTTCTTCTTCTTTTTCTTTTTCTCCTTGCCATTTACCACTTTACAACATCAGCAGCAGCAGCAGCAGCAGTGCTGCTGGTAAATGACATCAGGCGGTGAAGTGGCACCCCATAAACACTGGTGGTGATGGCGGTAACAGAAAATTGGACAAAAATTGAAAAAGAAAGAGAAAACTTTAAATTAGCAATCATGTTTGGCATTGCACTGCTGCCACCGCTGCTGCTGCTGCTGCTGACAATGTCAGTAAACTGTCAGCGGTCTCAAATATTTAAAGTTTGATTTTAAAGAGGTTTTTTAAATTAAATGAAAGTCAGGTACTTTTGATTAGGGTTAAAAGTTTTTCTGTTTGATGATTGATGAAGTAGTAGTATCGGGCAGCAAAAAGACAATGCCTTGCCCTTGTACCTATTTTACACTTGTGAACATCAAACAGGACAATTGTTGTCATTAAAATTAGAAAGAGAAGTGTTCAAGAGTTGCTGCTGATGTTGTTGTTGTTCAACTTATGTTCAAGGGGTAAGGGCGCTTTTAAATAGCGTTAATAATAGGTAATGCTGCTTTAGAGCAATGCAAATAACTTAAAAAAATGAGGTCAAGTGCAGTTTAAAATGTTTAGTAAGATTTTATAAATACAAACACAAAAGTAGTTAAATGAAATCACGATTTTGAACTATGTGACATTTAAATAAAAAACTTTTTTTTATTTCGTCTCTTCCCAGCAAACTTGAAATTTTCATCCTGCACAGTTTTAAATGTTGATTTAACTTTTGGACTGAAAGCACTGTGCATGAGAAAATGATTTTTTTTCACAATGTAAAACCAATGATCCGGAAACTTTTTCAATAGAAAAGACGTCTTGCAAAAAATCTTCAAAAACGTTTAAAAACCTTTAAATCATCATTTTCCTCTTCTTCTTCTTAACTTTTGAGTTGAACACACACAAATGTTAACACTTGTTGCACAACAGTGTCGGCGGCAAAATAAAAGTTTTGCAGCATCGGCCGCCACCGTTTTTAGTGCCACTTCAGATGCAAAATTGCTTACGCAAACAACATAAAAAATCAAACTTCTGCTAAGAGGGCAAAACGTTTTTATTCACACTCTATTGATTAACAAAAAACCTCTTTTTTTTCTTTTTCTTTTTTTCTATTGTAGGCGATCACATCCAGGGCGCCTTCAACATCTCTCGAACGCCTCGCTGTGGCCACCATCAACTTCAGTCCACTTCTTTACTAAATACCACCACTAACTCCTTATCATCATTGTCATCATCATCATCACCTCCCTCATCAACAAATCCTTCACCATTACCACCTGTACAATCATCAAACTCAGTGGGCGACTGCAAGGAGATCAGCAAACTGCAGGCAATGGCCGTGTACTTTCTCCACAACAAGGACCGCTCTCGAAGTTACTACAACTTGGATGTCCGCAATGTAAACGGCAGCCAGAAGAGGGTTCGCTCCAGGGACCTTCCCTGGGGAATGAAGCAGGTCAGTGTGCTCAATAAAATAAACAACAAAACTGTGCATTTTTACTTTATAGCAAAAAAACATAGTTTGAGTAAAAGTAGCAAAAGTAATTCACATGAAATCCATAAATTACCAAAAATAGGTACACAATAGCGCACAGTAGTGCAAGTCAGGCAATTGGTGATTCGCTTCATTTGAGTTTGCAAATTTTTTCTCTATTTTTTATGCCAAATTTGATTTTGTGCCTGAATGTCAGTCACTTTCTGTGTGGTAACAAAAAGAGGTGCAGAAATGATGATAGCCCCCTTTAATGTCTGATTCGTGCGACAGACTAGTGCGCTGTAAGAAGAGGCTGTAACAAGTACAGAAGCAAATTTCTCGCTCCAGTGAACATCGATGACACAATGGTATCTGTCAGATCAGAGCAGAGGACAACTGACTACCACTGCCACCGCCACCACAACCAAAAACACTGAGAGAAATCACAAAAACAATCAACTGCGGTGTTGTTGCTCTCTCTCTCTCTCTTTTTCTCTTGTTTTTTCTGCGGTTTTTTCTCTGCACTAAACTTGCACTTTCTAGAAAATGAAATTTTAAAGTTTGAAAGTAGGCAAAAACTAATATTTTAACTAAATTAAAGCTTTTTAAATTTTGTTTTACTTTTAATCAGCAGCTCAGTTTTAAAAATTGACAATAATTTCCAAAATCTTGATGATGAAAAAATTCTTACAGTTGTTAAAGCAACAAGGTTGCACTTTCTGAAAAAACACAATATTGACAAACTAAACACTGGTTTAAAACAATTCAAAAGTGAGCAAAAGTGATAGTTTAGATTTTTAGTCGCAGAGACAGATTCGAAAAAAAGTGACAATATAAAACTTAACCCTCTAATTGTCAAAGTAGTGCTTGTAGAACCATTATCAAAAGTTACTATGGTTAAGTGAAAAAAAGCACTTGATGACAATTTCAATTACTGATCGTTTTCACCTTTAAAAATCTTGAACCTTAACAACAACTTAAAAAACAAAAACATTAAATGGCAGACAAACATTGCTTACAAACATAACAAACATTTAATAGCACAACGACAACAAATGTCAATCTATTGTTTAGCTGCTCTATTTTATTTGTCATTTTGTCATTCATCATCAACATTTTCTCAACTAATATTTTTTTCAAAACATTTGACACTTGATTTTGGATGACGTAGGCAAAGCATTCAATTCACAGTAAATAAAGTCGTCAATCGATTGTGCTCTGAAAGCACACCGAGTGTGTTTGCTCATTATAATTCAGTAAATGGACACTGGGCACAAAGGTGAATTTCCTGCTGAGCTGCTGCTGCTGCTGCTGCTGCTGCCCCTCACCGTTAATCGATCATTAAAACAAGAAAAAACGGATACGATGATGCTTACGAGATGATTAGAGCAATAGAGTTTTCTGAGGAAGTAAGTGGAAGGGGAAGAAAGGGGGCAACAAGCAAAGCCAAAACAGATCATCAGTAAATATAAAAAAGGATTGGAGAGCAAAAATGAAGCTAAATCAAAAGAGAGAGAGATTGGTGATTAATTGTTTGACTAATCAGCACAAACACTCTCTGAAAGTCAAGCTTTCCTGTAGGTGCCTCAAGGTGCTCTAGCCTTCTTTTCCTGATTAATGATGCGAATGGGAAAAAAGCCGAAAGAAAGGGTTTCGAGATGCAAAAAGACAATAAGATTGAAAGTGAGAGTTTTGCAATTTCAGACAAAAAATACCGATGATTGGCAAATTTCACACTTTTACACAGCCAGCTCTTGTTAATTAGAAAAAAACTCGACTAAATTAAGTGTTTACCAAGCAATTAAATAAAACTTCATTTATTCAGTTGGCAAAATGTGTGATCAGAAAACAATGAAAAAAGTGACTTTAACTGTTGTCACACCAAAGCCAAATAGACAATAAAGTAAAAAAGCTATGAGAAAAAAAAGAAAGAGTTTTCACCAAACTATCATCAATAAGCACTAGCACAAACAGTACACGACAAATATGAGGTCATTACGTTTTTTTTGCCACACACTGAGAAACAGAAGGCAAAGACTGGTGCTGAAGACAAATGATCGTTGAAAGTCTTTAAACTCTAAACGATCGTTTGTTTCTTTAAAAACAGTTAAAACTAGAGCAAAAATACCAAATAGTTTAGTAAATAAACAAGTAGTCCGCAGACAAAAAAGAGTTGACAAAAAGAGAGTAAAAAAGAAGCAGCAAAGACCGTACCCTGAACTAAAATGATCAAAAGTTTAACTTGTGAGGTCATCGCAATTGCGACTTTAAAAAAAGTGTGTGTGACACAGTTTGGCTAATAGTTAACACCTTCTAAAAATGCTTAATCTTTCAGTCAACTTTTCTTTTTACTAAAACAACTAACGCACTAAAAATAATGCCTTTATTCATTTAAAAAAAACAAACTTTTTTTGATAATTTGTCAGCCTAAAATTGACATTTAGCTTTTTAAATATTTTTGTGAATTTTAATGTCCACATTCACAGACAAAGCTGTTTTGAAGGATGTGTTGTGTTAAGATAATGCAAATGGAGACAGTAAATGGTGACAAAATGAAAAAGAAGGAAATTAGATAAATTAAAATAAATGTGTGTGGCCAACTACACAGTACAGCAAAAACAGCAAGTGCTGGTATCGATTTGAGCTTGAACAAAGTCATTTGTGCTAAGTGAAATGAAGGAAAAAGAAAGGAAAGAAAAGAAAATGAGAAGACAGGAAACGGCGTGGACAATGGTGGCCTTTACGGTTAGACTCAAATCGGTACTGTGCAACAGAACAAGAAAACCGAAAAAAAGAAGAAAGAAGAGGAAACGATGCAAAGAGATTGCTCAAAAGTGAAAACTGTGTGTGTGTAGTCACTCTGTTTCACTCTGCATGTGTGATTTAAAAGCTGAACCAAAGTTTTGTCCTCTCTCTCTCTCTCTCTCTCTCTCTCTGCTTGTCGGCAATCACCTGTCCTTATCAACACTTTTTAGTCAGCCAGCTGATGTCATCGATCTACAGGTCACACAAAAACAGAGACAACAACGGCAGCAAACAAACAAACAGCATAAGCAGCGATAATGAACACTTCGGCCTCGGTTTCGCTTCATTATCGCTTTAGCTTCTTCTTCTCCTTTGCTTTTTCACCACCGCCACCACCATCAACATCACTGATGCGGAATGGGGAAACTGATGAGGACGACAAGAAGCAAACAAAAAAATTGCCCGGCCTTTCTGTCGTCATGCTAATGCTAATGTTGTTCACCGATCACCGATAATGTTGTCGGCTGTTGTCTGCCGTCTGCTGTTTGATGTCGTCGTCAGTGCCTTCTACAATTGACTTTAAAATTGAAAGCTGAAATTGACAACACTGTAAGTTCATTTTTGCGCCGTCACATCGACAGAAGCAGCAAACACTGACTGACACTAACTGAATAGAGGCTGGTAAAGTGCGCCTTTCGCTCCAAACTACATTAGCAAAAACTTAAGAGAAAGAGAGAAAGAGAGTTTGATAGCTTCACACACTACTTTTTTGTTCAATGGAGACACTCAACACAAAACAATAATTGACCACACACTTGACAACAGCCAACAGACTTCAAACACTGAGCTTGTGACTGTGTGTGAAGGATGCAAAAACAATCAAACTGTGGTTTTTTGTTTTAGCAGGCAAACATTGAGAGCAATTACCGCGCACGTTTGTGCGGTAGTGCTGCTCATACACAGAGAGAGAGAGAGAGAGAGAGAAAGATAGACAGGATTTCCACTGATTAAACTGACAAAAGGTAAAAAAGAGGAGGAATGCGCCGACAGAAGAAGGCAGCAATGGTATGTGTGGTCGTGATGTTTGCATTGAAGGTCTTTTTTCTCCCAAGTCTGTTTGACTACTGTACTACCTTAATTTGGTTTATTCACTTTTCACTTCATCTTTGTTTTCAAGTGCGGAAGTCAAAGTGAGAAGGAGGGAGAGAGGGAGAGAAAAGCCTGAAAATAGCTCACTTTTTCTCTCTCTCTCTCCTCTTGACTTCCTCTTATCTGTCTTCTCCCGTGTCTAATATTATAATATCACTGGAGGCTGGCACCAAATGCAGATCGATCGATCGATATGAATGATCGATTAGACGAGCCGACTCTCTCTCTCTCTCTCTCTCTCTCTCTCTCTCTCTCTCTCTCTCTCAGGTGCTAGCACTTAAATTGTGGAGAGAGATATACTCTACTTAGCTTACTTAAATTGGCAATTTATGCCGGCTCCAACATTTGGCGCAAGTTTATCTCACATTAGTGCATGCCCTAAGCCCTACTTTTCTACCTCTTCTCCTAAACAACCGCCAACTTTCCTTCCCTCCTTCCAACTTTTCAACAGATCAAATAAGCAGGTAGTGATTTCAGTGAAAGTAGTATGTTGAAAAGGAACAGGAGCTGATGTGTTTGAAAAATGCAAAATGTTGCCATTTAGTGACAAGCAATTTACTGAGAACAGGACAACAAGACAGCAGAAATTACTGTTTGAAGAATTGGGAAAAAATACGGTAAAGTCTGCTAAACGGAAAAAACTGTAGTGAACAGTGCGTTTAAGGACTTCAAAGTCAGTTCACTTTTCCAATCACTTTAAATCAATCAGCAGAAACAAAACAGAAAGTAAACTCAGTTTGAGACAGTTCAATTTGCTCGTCAAGCAAAAGTTTGCCCCAAAAAATCTGCCCATAATTTGCCAAAGATTAGCAGCAGTGCCACAAAGAGCTGCTGACTTTACAACAGAGTGACACTCAGTGTGTGTGTGTGTGTGTGTGTGTGTGTGTGTGTGTGGCACTCAAGATGAACTTAGGCTGTAAAGTTCAGTTCAATTAAAGTTAAGCAAATCAGATAAGGAGACACCGATCAATTTATGTCTGAAAGGTTAAGTCTGTCAAGTCAAGTCAAGTCCACTGCTGATCAGCGCATTAAATCAGCAGCATTATCAGTCAACTTATCATTTATCATCTACCACTGATGTTGATGATGATGATGATAATGATGATGATGATGATGATGATTTCAGTTGATAAAATGAACTGTACAGTTCCAGTCACTGAGAGTCACTGTTTCAAGTGTTAAAATGCAAAACTGTGCACTCATCACTTTACCTGGCAGCTTATTTAAATTTGCTTTAAGTTTGTGCATCTTTTTTGCATGCGTAATGCGGCCATTGAGCAAAATTAAAAAATGCAAATATGCAAGTTTACAAAATCACTCAATTCAAATCACCCAAACTGTGGCCTGACTAATTAACCAGTACATTTTCAAGTTTCAAATCAAGCCTACCTAAATTTGCTTGAAAAGATTAAAAACCTCACCTCCTCGTCAAAGCCTACCAATCAATCAATTTACAGTCACAAAAATTGCCTCTTTGTTTGTCTATCCTATTATATATTTAGGCGCAAGTAATTATAAAGCGATCACATTAGCGAGTCCACCTTTTTTGCTGTTACCTTTTGTCTTAATAGGAAGTTTAGACAAACAAAAAAGTCCATCTGATATTGACTTTTTTACTATATTTCACCAAAAGTCGTAATCACGACTGATTGTAGCACTGCAGTGGTGTCTGCCTGCACTTTGATGCAGCTCTAAACCCTCAATCTCGATCAATTAATAATAATAAATGAGCTTAAGCGCAAGTTGAGTAAATTTAACATTGCGACATTATTTTGTACTTGAATATATCAAATTATCCAGAAAAAACTTGACTGAATGGAAACTGATTTACGCATTTCATTTGCTCTTTCATTTGCATCATCATCATTTTTAGGTCGGCCTGCTGGGAGGAAATCTGTGGCCAAACGGCTGGGAAAGCTACCAGGCTTTCCGCCCGGTCGCCTTTCTGCCCTCTCGACTGGAGCTGATCTTCATCATCAATCACTTCCACCATTCAGCCGGCCATCAGGAAGAAGGAGCGGACAGCCAGAATCAGGATGAATTTGGTGGGGTGGACGGCGGGGTGAATGGTGGGGCGAACGGAACTGTTCCAGCAGATCATCATCATCACAACAAATCACCCGATCACTCCTCTCTGATTTCCAGCTCAACTCCTCACCCTCATCACCCTCCTCATCACCCTCACCCTCACCCTCACCCCCATCACCACCATCGGTACACTGCCCTGCTCACCTGGAACTCCCTGGACACCAGCAGCTGGAACTCCTCGTGGAGATCACGGGTGCTGACGCACGCCCATCCCACCGTCTACACGGGCATGTTCGAGATGAATGGAATTGTCTATGCAATTGGCGAGTCTCGAGTGGCCAGCTCCAAACGAGGAGGAGGCAAGGCGTCAAAGCGGATCGGAAAAATGTACCGCTACTACGTCACCGAGGATGACGGACGGGATCTAAGGGAAACGGTAAATGGAATTAGTTTTTGGGATTAGTTGATAGGCAATGAATGCTCTAATGGTTTGCTTATACTTGCTCTACCACCGCACAACAGGACCAAAGTGTGGGCGACTTCTTTGGCTGTCCTCGACGGAGGAAGAACGTCGCAGACCAGGGCGCAGCATCTCTCTCCTCCATTTTGCCCGTCAATCAACAAAGCATCGACAAGAAGGCATCAACGACGAAGACCAGTTTTGCTTCCTCGGCCACTTCTACAACAACCGCAAAGCCGTCATCGGCAAAAGGTGGCAAAGAGGACAATCACAGCAGCAGCAACAACAACAATCGAAAACAATCGAAAACAATCGATGAGGCGAACCGATTGAAAACATCGGCCAACGTCTTTCTCCAGTCGGCTCCGGCGGCCGTGGACGTCAACAGTCCCGGTCCATCATCATCGTCGGTCTTTCTGCGAAACTCAAAGGCGAAAATACTGCCCATCACCATCACCCCCACCAACACATCAGCAGCTCACATCAGTCATCCTCAGCATCGCCACCACCACCACCTGCTAACTCCTCTTCTGCCGGCGACGGAGATCGGGAAGACCACCGCCGGAGGCGTTCTTCCGCCTGGCGTGGCAGGCCTGCGAGAGAGTGACTCCATTCTGCTGACCATCTTCATTGGCATCGTCATCAGCGCCTGTGTGGCCACCATTGTGCTGGCTTTTCTCACCATAACGGGTAAGGCCGATTGTGGCAACCTGTACTTTCCTCACTGTTGCCTCGCTTAAAACTGACCATTTTATTTTTACCCCTAGGTCGCAAAAAGGACCACCTGCCGCCTCGTTTTGAGGGGGCTCGCATTGAGCGGACCATTCCCAAGCCGACCATCATCGGCCTCGACTACCACCCTCGAAAAAGCTCCTTTGCCTCTGCCTCCTCGCTGACGGCCATCAACCAGCTGATGACGCGGTACGACTCGCTGAACAGCATCAACGCAATCTACTCCTCCATTGGCACCAAACAGCCAGCAAACGGCGGAACCGCCGTCAACCACTTCCTGGGGACCAACCACTACGCCCCTGCTCAGCATCATCACCATCACCAACAAATTCAGCAACATCAGCAACAACTGCAACAACAACAGCATATAGCAAAAGGCAAAAGCAAGAAGAGCAAACACTCGGCAAAACACTCCAATGGACAGTACAGTACCGTCGATCGACTGAACTCCACCTTTGCTGGAGGCAGTGCTGGAGTTCTGCCACCGCCTGTTCCGCCTCCTGTTCCTGTTACTGCAAATGCAAATATCAATAACACTCAGTCTGCTAAGTCAAATGTCAGCTCTTCAGCCCACTTTCAGTCTCAATCATCGCCTTCCACTACTACTAATCATCATCATCCGGATGCCTCCTTTTCTGGTCAGCTCCTAAATGGATCATCTGCCACATTTCAAAACTTTGACGCACATTTCGAGTAGTGAAAAAAGTGAGGTACATTTATTGAATTGTTAACACTGAGCAGCAGCAGCAGATAACAGCAGTGCAAACTTTGTACAAAGCCACTTTTTCCATTGATTTTTTTATCCGGTTACTACTAAATAGTGTACTACTTGTAAATTATGCAATTTTGTCACAAGCATCTTTTGTTGTTTTGTTGTTGTTCTTGGTTGCTGTTGAACACTTACATTGTTTTTGCGCACTTTTTTTCTGTATCTATAGTTTTTTCCACTACTACTATTTTTCTCATCAAATATAAATTTTGTTCTGTTGGTGTAATTGTGTGCGTGCGTGTGTGTGTGCGTCTGTGTTTTGCAAGCAATGAAATAATGGGTGAAATAATAGATCTGCAAAACTCCCATCCTTTTTTTGGTTGAAGTAGAGATAGAGAATAATAGATGATAATAACATTGATAATGTTAGGCCATGATCAAAGAACTGTGGAGGAGCTTGAAAGGTTTGAAAACTCTGACTTTGACCAAGACAAAGAAACCTCTTCTTCTTCTTCTTCACCTTCTTCACCTTCTTCACCTTCTTCACCTTCTTCTTCACCTTCTCATGTGAATGGAGCGCACCAGCGCCATTCGCTCCTTGATGGGATTGTTGACAAAGTACAGCTGCACCGACTTGCCCTCCCGTTCCACCAGCCGCTCGATCATCCGTCGCCTAACCTCCTCATGCCGATTCACCATGCCGATGATGTTCAGCCGCTGAAGCTTGGGGAACTGCCGGTTCAGAGTCCTCGCCAGGAGGGCCACGTCCACCGCGTAAATGTACCGATGATTGTGGCGCGGGTCACGGGTCTCGCGGCGAAACTGCTCCAGCTTGGGCATCGTGCTGACCAGACTGAGCGTGGTCACCTCGGGCAGCACCGAGCTGGTGGCGTCCCCCTCCTCGTCGTGCTCGTCCACCAGGTCGAAGTTGACCAGCGTCAGCGTGCGCAGCTGCTTGATCGTCCGCAGGACGTGGAAGTTGCAGCTGGTGAATTTCTAAAGGTGAGAGAGAAAGAAGATGATGATCAGGATGATGATAAACCAACAAAAACTGAAATTCTGCAAAGCTTCTACAAAAGCAGTTTCAAATCTCTTACAGTGTAGTGCCCCAGTGCGCCGTTGTACACCTTCAGCCAGGTGAGCGCAGTACAACTGGCCAGAAACTGCCTATTCTTCAAGGTAAAATCCTCCGTCACCACCAGCGAGGTGAGGCCTCGGGCGAGCCTCGCCGAGGCCTCCTCGCCAATTGCCCTCCCCAGATCGCCAAACTTCGAGGTGTAGAGCTTCAGAAAACGCAGCTTCCCAGTGGCCGCCGCCATGCTCAGAACCTCTTTCAGAACTTCCGCCTCCTCGTTGTACTGCAAACCGAGGTGCTCCAGTTGCGGGGTGAGCGCCAGCAACGGCCCCGCTCCCGCCGACTTGGCCACCAGCGGGTGGCAGTCGTTGATGGGAAAGTTGATGTCCAGCAGAGTGAGGAAGCGGGGCGTTCCCGTTTGGTGGCGGCGGCGGTCGGCCAGCGATTGCATCCACCGGGGGAAGAAGGAGTTGCAAAAGGCCGGCCCCTGGGTGAGGTTGAAGGTCAGGTAGAGGTGCTCCAGGCGGAGGAAGAGTGCCTCCAGTTCAAGCATTGCTAGCAGAAAAATAAAATAATGGTTTATTAAAGGTTCAAAAAAGGTTTTTGAAAAAGAGATTGAAAAAAGGTTTTTTTCGGATAGGTTCAGAAACCAAAATAGAAAAAGTAGAAGTTGAAAACTTACGTTGAAAGTACTCCTCATCCGCTGACAGGAGCAGCCGCTCACTTCTGTAGGGATCAGTGACGGCCAGCGACAGCGTCGTCAGGCTCAACTCCAGTAACTGCTGGTGATGGTGATGGTCATCCTTCTTTGGAGGACCATCGGAAGCAGAATCTACAGAATCCTTTTCCTTTTCCTTCTCTCCCTCCTTCTCCTCTTGCTGTAGAACACACCGGTAGAGAAAGTCAATGAAGGCGGGCACCTGGTCGAGGGTGATCTCCAGCAGGAGGCCCTTCACCTCGAAGGCGACGCTCTCCCTGCCCAGCTTCGCCAGGCGCCAAAACTCCGCGTCCACGTCGTTGACGTGCATCACCTGCTGGTCGGCGACAATGCCCGGCTGGTCGCCCTGAAACTGATCTTCCTGTTGCTGATCTTTCTGCTTCTCATTATCACCACCACCACCATCATCATCGGCCACTTCATCCTCATCGGCGGAGTCCTCGCCGGAATCGTCGTCGGAGTTCTTCTTTGGGGGCGGGGGAGGGGGCGGGGGAGGAGGAACGGGAACAGCTTTGGCCACCACCTTCTTTGAGGCCTTCGGTTTGGCCTTGGCCACCCCCTTCTTTGACACTTTCCTCGCCTTTGAGCCTTTCTTGGACTTCTTCGTCTTCTTCTTCTTCACCTCTTTTTCTTCCTCCTCTTCCTCTTCCTCTTCCTCTTCCTCTTCCTCTTCCTCCTCCTTGGGCACCGGTTTAGTGAGCGTCACCTCGATGGTCAGCTCGGAAAGGGAGCGAATGAAGCTAGCCATCGCGCCCTTGAACGTCCTGTTCAGCTGTTCGCCCTTGCTGAAGTCGCCCGTCTTCACCATCTTCTTCAGTAGAATTTCCAGCGCTTTGGGCTCCTCCACGTTGACTTTCACCTCGGTACTTTTGGCACTGGTAGGACCAGGACCAACTTCATTTGCGCCATCAGCACCACCACCACCACTGTTCCCAGCATCACCCCCGTCACATTCACCCTCACCACTTTTGGCCACTAGCTTCAGCTTTTTGCTAGTTGACGCTAGACACTCTTCAATCTCGTCGCTGGGCTCGTCTCGTTTTGACATGACGAAAGAAGTTTGCAGTGAAGTTTTCAAAAACTGCAAAGTAGAATGAAAAGTTGTTTGTTTGTTTCAGCACTTAAACAGTTGAGCTTATTACTGTCATCACTTACCAATTTAGATGTTTGAGTTTTGATTCGTTGACTTGATGATAACTTGATGATAACCACTGAAACAAATCAGATTGAGTGAAAAAGATGGTGACAACTGCTGACACACCTTTTGATTGAAGTGAAGAGGAAAGAGAGAGAGAGAGCGAGGAAAAGTGTCCACGTAATCGCAATCAGAGCAGAGAGAGAGAGAGAGAGAGCATCACACAAAGCGATCAGGCTCAACGTTTCGCCTGCTCGGTGTGCTATATACTTTCGTTCTCTTTTTGTTGTTTATCAATTTTTCTCTCTCTCTCTCCCGTTCGTTTTCACTTTTCTGCGACGCACTAATCGATGGCCGTCTGATTCTACCCTTTAAAGTCCGGTGTCGCTACCTATTTTCATTCCATTTGTCCAAAGAGTGAGCTATAGCAGCGAGCTTCTGTACAGTTTGCTCGCTCATTCATCTGCCTAATGTCTGTTCATTGGCAATCGCCTTAGCGTCATTGTGCGGACAATGACGGATTTACAAATTAATCAGCAGGTGCTGATCGTTTTAAAAAAATTCAATTTAGGTTTTTCATTGCAATTTTTCAAAAATTGTAAAAAAACATTTTTTAAAAAGTTTGTCATTAAAAAGTTTTACAAAATTGTTTGCATATAATAAAATTACTTTGTATTCATTTCAAGTTTTGTTTATTATTGCCACAAAGTTTGAAGTGGTAAAGTGTTTTTTGTTTGTTTATATTTCTGTTTCATTTGGGGGAAAAAGGGGAAATGCACAAAAATCGTTTTTTGTTTAATTTTCTCGCAAAATAGTGCATACCTCGTTGCCTAGATTAGTTGATTACTCATATTTAAGTCAATACTTACAGTAAAAGCAAATAATGACTGCAACTCTACTGCCAAAAAAATATTAAAGCAAATCAGTTGCAAATATATTCTAGCTAAAATCTTTTTATTATTTTAAACTGCCTAATCGATTCATTATTTGTTGAAAATTCTAAAAAACACTTTTACACACTTTTTACTAATTAACTAGCTAAATGAACTCTCAACGAGTGTACACTATTAAGAAGTGGTTCATCGTCGTCCTCTCTTCACTGTCCTTTGTTCTCAGCTGCCTGCTCATCGTCTACATCATTCTCGGGTACAAGATGTACAGCAGGCAAATGGAAAAGTACTACCGGGAACACCTTGGCGACAGCCTCAGCACACAGCCAAAAGAGGTGAACTTGACTGTAAGTACACAAGTACATTGTTGTTGTACAAAATTTAAGTAGTTTTTTTACTTCAAAAAAATCTTTACAGAAAATTGCTATGATTGCCACGGGGGTCCTCTCCGGCCTGAAGGCAGTGGCCTCGATTCTGGGCGCCGTTGGCGCCTACAGGGAGAACTTTCGCCTGTTGATGGTGTACATCAGTGAGAAGGTACTCTTCAGTTTGGTCACCATCACAATAATCATCTGGCATCAGGAGTGGCGGCTTCTTTTCATTCCAATCCTTCCCGCTGTCTCATGCACTTTTGATCTCTTTTTTCTAAAAGAGTTGTACTTGAGAAAGCAAAAACTGAAAATGAAGGTAGACAATAGCAATGAAAATGGAGAATAATGGGCACTGCAAAAAAATTGTGTTTTACATTATTTATTGCCAGATTAAAAAGTGAATTATTTTTGTTTCAATTTTTATTTTATTTTTGTGGGCAATCACCGGGGCGAACACAGGCGCCGTCGGTGCCGTTGAGAAAGATGAAGCCGCTGTTACATTGACAAAAGGAGCCAAAGTACAGCTCCCGAGTGCAAAACTTGGGCCCCTGTTTGTAGTTGGGACAGTTGTCAATGCACCGCTCATTGCCGCGACTGTTGGTGAAGTGGGCGTTGGTGCCACATTCTAGATTGTTGTTTGGTAAATTTTGAATAAAAATTTTACTTTACAAAAATAGGTATTTTTTGGTTTTAAAAGCATTACCTTTTGGCTTAATATTGTTGATAATGTCGTCGATTTTGTTCAGTTTTTTAATTTTTGGCGACTCGGTTTGTTGCGTGAAGATGGAGCCAAATAGTGAAAAAAGTGAAATTAGCAGTAAAGTAAATGTAAAAGTTTTGTACAACATCTTTTTGCAACAATTTATAAAAATGCAGCCAAATGTAATAGATTGAATTAAAGCAAATGGCAATTTTTTCAGCTTGCCAATGATTGCAAAAAAAATTGCAAAACTGAAACCACTGCGACGCAAACAAAGTTTGTGCACTGGACGACCTCGTCATTGCCTTCACAACTTTCTCTCTTCTTCTCGCTCAAGAACACTCTCACCTTTGCTTACCTTTGCCGTTTTCGTTTCTTTTTTAATTAAAAACATACACACACACACACATTTTAGCTCATGCAAGCTGAAAACAGTTTTTTATTTTATTAATTTATTAGTTCAAAAGGTGCAACAAAAATTAAGGACACTGTGAGGGTAAAACACAGTCTCCGCTGGTGCCAGCGCGGTAAATGAAACCCTCATTGCACTTGCAGAAAGACCCGTAAAATAAATCGTACGGACAGGGCCGACCTCGTTGATCCTTGTTCTGACAGTTGTCGTAGCACATTAAATTAAAGTGCGACTCCATCGACTGAGAGTTGGCGCCGCACACTGCAAACAAAAAAAAACAAATTGAAATTTTAAAAAACCTTTGTTTTAAGTTTTTACAAACTAAACTCACAATTTTTCGGAATGGCCTCAGTAGAAAGCTTTGATAGTAGTGGGGCCAAAGTAGTGGAAGATTGAGCTTCTGGGCCTAAAGGACTGCCGCAAACTGCTACTACTGCTAATAATAAAGTTAAAGTTAAAAACTTGAGCATTTTAATAAAGACTTTTTATTGATACAGCTTTTAAATTAAAACCACTTGTTAATTTACCAAAACATCAGCGTTTATACTTTGCTCAGTTTTAAATAAAACCAACAAGTAAAAACTGATTACATAATCACTTTCTTTTAAATTTTTTATTTGCATTTTTGCTCAAGTTTGACATTAAAACTAAAGTAAAGAGTTATTGATTAGCAAAAAGCGGGGTGCATAAATTACTTTGCTGCTCAACAACAGTTGTTGCGTGGACAACAGGTTTTCAAAAAACTAAAACTATTCAAACACACAGTGGCCGACGACGTGTTTGCTTGCTTGTACGTGCGTGTCATTGAAAATTAATTTAAAAATCAGACAGTAAACACACAGAGATAAAAATTAATGATGTAAGTAGTAGTAGTAGTGATAGTAGTAGTAGTTTATTGCTATTGGTAATCTGTTTTGTTTAGCGTCCAGTGTGTAACCACCGAGCAGTTTCTTACGTTTTGAACGAGAAATTCAAAACTGCAGTGGTGGTTAACTCTAGACGGGGGGAAAGGGGAAAGAGGGGAAAAAGGAAAAGGAAGCTTTTTTAAATTATTAAAACAACATAATCTTAGAGATTACAGAAAATAGTGTGTGCATATAGATAGAGCTGAGCAGAAGGTTGTTGAGAGAGAGAGATTACAGGAAAAAAGATGATGCTAATGATGAGATGCTCGCCGCGTTCTGAAGAGCATCTTCGTGCAGACGTGTGACATCTTCGGGGTGATGGGCAGCGTGTGCATGGCCGTCTTGGGCGGGCGTGGACACTGCTCCGGGCGGACACAGTCACCTCGGGTGCCCTCCAGGAAGATGAAGCCGTCCTGGCAGTGGCAAAACTCGCCAAAGTGAATCGTCTTGAGGCACTCCACGGTGGGGTCAGAGTGGCGGTTGTCGCAGTTGCTGTAGCAGCTCAGGTGGCTGCGGTAGTTGAGCAGCTCGGTGTTTTTGCCGCACACTATTGAAAAGGAAAGAAGGAAAAATGATAAAAAAAAGTTAAATTTGTTTTGGAAAAAGATGTCAAAAGCTGTCATCGTTTTTACCCACTAACGGCCGCCTCGCCTTCCGCTGAGGCATTTGATAATTATCATCAGCAGCAGCAGCTGGTTCAGCAGCGGTGAGGTCAAGGGTGAAAGCGGTGAGGAGGAAAAAGAAGCGCAGAAGGGCAAAAATGGCCAAAGTTCTTGGCTGAGATCGAGGGATCATTTTGCCGATCATTGCCATTCAGCAATCCTTTTCTTCTTCTTCTTCTTCCATTGGGTGCTGAGTTGAGTTGAGTTGAGCTTAAATAGCACCACTTTATGTTGCCATCACCACCATCTTCTCACTGCCGGCAGCAGCAGCAGCAGTCTTTTTCGTTTGCCATCTCGTTCTTGTTCTCGTTTTTTGTCGTTTTAAGCTTTTCTTGCGACGGCAGGAGAAAATGTTTTATGTCTTTCTGCCCAACCAAGCACAAAACTAACCAGCTAGCCAGACAGCCGGCTAACCAGTTTTCAAGGTCAGTCCAGTGGAAGGGTGAAAAAACTCATTGAAATGTAGCCTTGCTAGAGATGATGATGATGATGATGATGGTGAAAAAAAAGTGGAAATTGTTTCCACTTTCACTCCTTTCTTTTTTTTCGGTTCAGGTTTTTTTGAAAAAACCACTTTTGGCTACAATTTTTGGCTACAGGCTACAGGAGAAGGAGGTTACATGTAGCGACCTTCAACTCGAGTTGAAGAAGAAGAAGAAGCTGAAGTTGAAGTTGAAGAACAGCATCGAAAAAAAGTGCTGAAAAAGGTAGAGAATTGAAAGGAGTACTTGCACTCATAAAGTATTCGCCCAGATGCGGTGATTTGGCTTTTCTTCTTCTTTCCCCTTCATTTTTATTGTCCCTGTCTGGCGATCGCACAATCACGCACGCAAACACACACACACAGAGAGAGAAAGGATTTACAAAAGATTCAGGATTAAACTGGTTTTTCTCTTGTCTTGTCTTTTTATTTGTCTGACTGGCAGGCTGGCTGGCAAATAAATGACAACCAGTGAAATCAAGACGACATTTTTTGCTTTGCATAAGTTTTTTGCCTTTGCCATGAAAAGAGTTAAAAAGAGTTCTTTTTGAACAAAAAGAGAAAGAGTGAAAAAACGCTTTTTTAAGATGAGATTTTATTGCACAAAAAAGTGTTCAGCATCAGCAGCAGTTTCGGCACTATCTCAGCACGTGAATCTAGTGAAAGTTGATTTATTCAGAAACAAAAAGGCTAAATTAAAACCCTTCCAGTAAACAAGTTTATCAGATGGAAATAAGGTAGAAAATAAAGTTAAACTTTAAGTTATTAAAAACGACAAACAAAACAATTATTTTGTCAAATAGAATAAAAATGTTTAAAATTAAGTTTGAATAAAGTATGTGCTTAATGTTATCTGGTTAACACTCCTCTGGTCGGACACAGTCGCCGCTGGTGCCCATTTTGTAGATGAAGCCCTCCTTGCAGAGGCAAAAGTTGCCGTAGTGCAGAGAGAGAGGGCAAATTCGGTTTGGATCGTCCTTGTTCTGGCAGTTGCTGTAGCATTGCAGGTGGGAACGAGAGGTGGCTGCCATGGCATTGGCGCCACAAGCTGAAAAAATGTTTAATTTGTTTGACTAAAATTTTTAAATTAATTAGTTAGTTAGTCAATTACCAATCGCTGGTGGTGGCGCCATGCTGCTGCTGCTGCTTACTGTTGGCGGCGATTGAGCGCTGACAAGAGCAACAGAGACGGCGACAAACAGTACGCAAATTGCTAGCACTAAAAAGCGAGACATTGTTTCAGAATTTGTGTTTGGGAAATTGTTTTCTTGTGATGCCTAATAACTGTAAAAACTGCCTGTTCTAGCAGTCCTTAAATATTGTGCTTTTTCTGTTTTTTCTGTTTTTGCATTTGTTTGCTTTTAGCGGCAATTTGAAATTTATTGAAGGTAAAGGGTTCTTCTGCAAAGCGACTTTTTGTTGCCTGTTGTTGCTGTCAACACTTTTGACTGAAGGCATTAAAAACTGCTTGGCAACATCTTTTTTACAACTGCTGAGTTTAGTAACCGGCAGGCAAACAAGACACAGCATTCTCACACAGCATTCCTTACTTGAAACTGGTTTCACTTTTCACTTTTTTTAGTTTTGTTTTCACTTGGCAAACTGGTGTTGTCAGTTGGCAGTTTTTCACTGGCAAATCTTTCAAAATGATTACCCTTGAATTGGCAGGCCTTTTTGCAGGCTTGATTTTAAAAAAAACAAAAATCAATATTCAAGTAATAATAATAATTCACGCTGGAAAAAGGAACTGTCAACAGGCGAGAGTGAAATTGCTGGTTAAGGCCAGACAAGGAGGCAGGCTGCGCTGCACATGCTCCTGTGTATTCTCTATGAGAAAATTTGTAATTTTTTATTTGCGATAACTTTGTCAATTCTTAAGCTAAAATTATGTTTATAGTCTTAAATTGTAGGTAACGATTAGGCCGAGGGATCCCCAAATCAAAATCTTTTTAAATGTTTCCAAACTTTTTATATAGCAAGTTGAGTACAAAACTTTGTCAAAAACAACACTTTTTTCACTTAACTTGCAATATAAAAAGTTTGGAAACATTTAAAAAGATTCTGATTTGGGGATCCCTTGGCTTAATCGTTACCTACAATTTAAAACTATAAACATGATTTTAGCTTAAGAATTGACAAAGTTACCGCAAATCAAAAATTACACACAATTTTGGTAAACAATGCATTACGCTGACTAGAGCGCCGCTTGTGGCCGTGTCTGGCCTTAAGTTATTTGACAAGTTGTTTTTGTTTGCAATAATTTCTACTTGACCTTGATGTTTTTGTGCCCCAATAGTAATAAAAAATAATATTTTTAAAACAAATTTAATTTAATTCATTATAAAATTTTTGTTATTGTTAGTAAAAAGGTGCAATCGTTTTTATTTTTAAGTTATTTAGCTGATTTGATCAAAACTTTGTTTTTCAAACGCTGGGACAATCATTGGGCAGAACACAGTCACCGCTGGTGCCAGCCTTGTAGATGTAGCCCTCTTTGCACTCACAAAACGGTCCATAGTGCAGGGAGTAGGGACAGCCTCGGTTCAGGTCCAGCCGATTGGCGCAGTTGGTGTAGCAGTTTAGGTGCTTGTGATGGGGCACTGAAACGGAGTTTGAGCCGCAGGCTAAAATAAAATGGTAAAAAGTTTTATCAATAACATTAAAAAGTATTTAAGTAATTTAGTTTGTGTATTCATATTTACTAATGGGCGCCGGAGTTGAGGAGGCAGTGTCGGCAGCAGGCAGAGAGACTTGGGCCGTGCAGTCAGTTGTTGCCGCCAAAAGTAACGCTAAAGAGAGCAGAAGGAACTTCATCATTTTGGTAAGCTTTTGATTCTGAGTTTTCTTGTTGCAAAAGTTTGTTAGTTTGGGGAAACTGTAAAAGATCAGAACTAAAACGGCGCGTTTAAATATTTCTTAACTGTTGCGCGTTTTAACAGTGTGTGGTGTCTACCACAAATCAATACAAAGCAAGTGTGTACACTTGGCACTTGTTTTCTTCGTTTTTCATTCGTTCATATTTTAGCACCTTTTTTTCGGTGGCAATGGCGGCAACGGTCATCAAGTGCATCAGAAGGCTATACTAACATGAAAAACTATGAGGGTAGCCGGTTTTGCTGCTGTTGCCAGGCAGTACAATTTGTCAATATTTCAATTTTTTGGCCATTTCTTTCTTTTTCGTTTTCTTTCAAGAAGTAAACTTGTTCGCACTTAACACAAATGTTTGTGTGTTTAATGCCTACTCAAAAGTTTACTTGCTAAAAAATAAGTAAACGAGTGAAATATTGGCACCTTGTTTTGTCAAAAAAGCATGATTTAAAGAACAAAATCAATAAAAACTTTCTTATCTTTTTTATTATTTCAATTTCAAGCAAAAAATCCAGGACAACTTCACTACCGCAAAAAAGGCTAGCAACGCAATAGCTCAGAATAGGACGGCGCCTTATACCGAGGAGACCTCATTTTGGGCGGCTCAGGCGTGGTGGTGGTAGTGGTCGTGGTTGTGGTGGTAGTGGTAGTGGGCGTGGTAGTGGGCGTTTTTGTGGTGGGCGGCAGATGGCAGTGATATCGGCGGACACAGTCACCGCTGGAGCCCTCCCGAAAGATGTAGCCAATCAGGCACTGACAGCGGTGACCCTGGTGCAGCCGGTCAGAGCACTCGGGTCCGTTTCCGTAGGGGCGGTCACAGTTTGGGTAGCAGTCATCGTCCAGGTACCGCTTCTTCAGTATCGAATTGGCGCCGTAACATTCTGGACAAAAAAGATTTTCAAAGTTTAAAATATTTTAAAACACTTTTAATTGAGCGAGGTGTTGCTGATCACTCACCAAACCGTCCGTTGATGAATCGGGCGCCAAAGTCGGCCGGTTGCTGGCTTCGGGCAGCCTGACTGCCTGTACTACAACCAAAAACGACCAGCAAAATTAAATTCAAGTTAAAGAAGAAGAAGGAAAAGAAGAACTTCATTTTCAGAATTTGAAGCGGCCTTCACATCTTAGCAAGAATAAATGTGTTTTCTTATTTATACTTTTTTCTTTGCTACTCTATCCACTTTTTTGCTACAGTAGATTGTTTTTACGACTTTTAGTTTTTTCCTCTTTTCCCCCTTTTCACCAGAACCACCTGTTGTTATTCTAGTCACCTAGAAACCCTCTTTTATTTAGAATTCTGTTTTTATGGCACTTGGTGCTCACTTTTTGAAGACGAAAAAGAAGAAGAAGAAGCAAAAAAACCTGTAGTCATAAAGTTTGCTCCCAGACAGCAATAACAATAAAAATTGTCAGCACAAATAAAAAAACAAATGAAAAAGTTAATTGACATTACAAACAACAAATTAAATGAGCTACCTTGAAATAAAACAATTTTTTATTTATTTTAAAATTAATTTTTTTAACTTTTAAGCCGAAAAATGGCAAAAATTTTATTTATAAAAAACGCTTAAAATTTTTGGTTTTTGGTTTGGTTGTTAATAAATGGCGTCACCCTTTTCTCTCGAATCACTTCAAGGTTTTTTTAGCGTCAGCACTACCAGGCAGTTCCGTGGATTTTAGCAACACGCAGGTTTAAGACAGTCTTCTGGTTTGACGCAGTTGCTTGTGGTTGAATAAAGAAAAATGTAACCCTTTTTGCATTCACAAAATGGCCCTGGAAAACTGATGCCCTGACAAGGCTTTGGAGGTCGGTCTTTGTTTTGACAGTTCACATAGCAATAATAAGGATTTCGCAACGAAACACTGGTTTGGTTTGGGCCGCAAACTAAGGAAACTAAGGTTTCGGTATTGTCTAGAAGTGAAAAATATTTACAATTTAACCATTTTTATGCAAGCATTTTTAACATACTTGTTAGAGGAGGCACATCAGGTGGCTGCGGCGTTTGAAGAGCTGAAAGAACTAAATTTTACATAATAACAAAACTTAGAAAAATGAACAGAAAGGGTAATTTGTCAAGTTGTGCCATTTTAAAAGTGTTGTAAAAATTAACTCAAAATTTATAGTCTGTAAAATATTTTGTTTATAAACTAAAAATTAATTTTAAATTCAAGTGATTTTTGAATTAATTAAAAATTGATATCTTAAATCTCAAAATTTTTATTGCATTTAATAACATTACTCATATTTTTTCGCGTGCAATAACAAACTTGTTTTTATAAAAATATTTTTTTGCGGGCAATAACAAATTTGTTTTGATGAAAAAAATTGAATTTTTACGCAACAGCATTAATTTATTGAAACACAAAAATGCATGTTTTAAACGATGTTTTATTTTTAAAGTTTTCTAAGCAATTGCTCTTTATCAGCATTAGCAGTTGTAGAGCCGTGTTTTTTTTGTTTCACCAGTGTTTTCAAACTAATCACTAAAATGCACTAGAGCACTGAAAACGAGTGCCGAATCAAGGGCGTCCAGAATTTTTTATTTGTGTTAAAAACAGCTTTTATTTAGGACAGTCCTCTCGTTTGATGCAGTCGCCAGTTGTTCCATTGCGAAAGATAAAACCCTCTTTGCAATCACAAAATGGCCCTGGAAAGTTAATGCCCAGACAAGGTCGAACTTGGTCTTTGTTCTGACAGTTCTCATAACAATTAAAGTGAGCTCGCATTGGAACACTAATTTGGTTTGGGCCGCAAACTAAAGTTAAGGTATTGTCTATAAATAAAAAATATTTAAAATTTTACTTTTATACAAACATTTGTAACATACTTATCAGAGGATGCACAGACGGTTGTGGCTCTTGAAGAGCTGAAAAAACTAAATTCTGCATAATCACAATATTTAGAAAAATGAACAAAAAGTTAAATTTGACAATTTGTGCCATTTTAGAATTATTTTTAAAATTTAAAATTTTTAATTTGTAAAATATTTGAATTAGGAACGCTATTTATATTTAAAACTAGAAATCAATTATAAGTTTAAGTATTTTTTGAATTAATTAAACTTTTGTATCTAAAAAATCTTTTTAATTTTTTTATTTACATTAAACATACTTTATACTTTTATTTGAGTGCACTAACAAGTTTGTTTTTGTAAAAAAAATTTAGTTTTTACATTACAAAAAAAATTACAAAAAATATTTTTAAATCACAAAAAAGCATGTTTTTAAACAATGTTTAAAACCTTTTAATTTTTTAACAAATTATTCCTTATCAGCATCAGCAGTTGAAGAACTATGTTCTCCATTTGTTTCATCACTGTTGTCAAACTGATCACTAGAATGCACTAGACCGCTGGAAACGAGTGCCAAATCAAGGGCGTCTAGAATCTTCCTATGTTTGGCCTTTGTTGCTGACTGCACTGTTTCATTACTTTCATTAGTTTTCTCAGCAGCTTTTTGAAAGCCATTACTATCTTTACTGCTGTTTTGCTTCATTGTCAACATTGCCTGCCTTAGTTCTGCTGCCTTTACTTTGGCCTGTTGAAGCGAACTGATTGCCAAATTGATGTGTTGCTCTAGCTCTTCAAGAAAAGTAGTCAAAGATTTGCCCTGTTTTAGTTGCAGTTTTTGTAGTCGTTGTTGTTGTTGTTGCGGTTTTGTTTCATTTACTTGGTTTGAAATGTTTTCAACTTTTGCTTGATTAGAATCTAAATTAAAAATAATAATTTTTAACAAACAAAATAAAACTTTGTTTACAACAAAATTGCATACCTGTTTTGACTGCTTTTTGAGCTGTCTCTTTCTCAGTACTATTCAACGCCTCGATAATAAGCAAAGGAGAGGGAATCGGGCTGGGAATCTCCTCAGAAGTGGCCTCCTTTTTTGCCTCCTTTTGAGCGGCATCTGCCTTCTCCCTGACTCGACCGATGACGTCCAACGTTTTGACCTTTGCAGCCTCAGCTTTGCCAGCTTCATTTAATGCAAGAACGTTTGGAACTGATGATTGTGGTGATGGGGGTGATGGTGATGGTGATGATGATGATGATGGTGATGATGATGATGGTGATGGTGAAGTTGAGGGTGATGCAATTGATGATCCTTCCTCTTGATTAGAAGGCAATGATGGTACAGGTGGTGATGGTGATGATGATTCTGATGATGGAGGTGGTGGTGCAAAGGTGACTGTAAAGGTGATAATGACTAAAAGGTAAAATAACAAATAACTTTTTCGGTACATTTTCAAATATAAACAATTTTTTAAAAGAAGTTTTATAAACAATTATTTAAATGAACAATTTTATTTGGTTACTAAATGCAAATTGATAACATTAAAATGTAAATGAAACTAAAATTTCAATTGCAAGTGGAAACTTTTTTTACTTTTTATTTTTGCTTAATGCTAAAAAAATTTTGTTTTTAATTTATCAAAGTTAAAGATATGTTAGTTGCAGGTAACAAAAATGCAAATATTTTTTTGCATAAATAATTGATTAATTTGGTTTACTAATTAAGTATGTTTTTACCATGAATATTAAATTTTTCCTTGTTAGATAAAATTGTTTTAAAATTTGCATTTAAAAATCAAGTTTTATATTGCATTTGATTGTGCTGTTCAGAATGAGTAAAAGGAATTAACACGTGCAAATTTTGTTTTTTAGAAATGACAATGTGATCATTATTAACAAATCTATCTTTTATAAAATTACTTATCAATAATGTTGTAATCAAAATATTCCAAACAATAAAAATTGCAAAAAATGTCCAGACTGTAATTGCGTAATATGTGAACAACAATACAAACGTTAAAGAAAAGGCAATTAACCAAACAGAATTTTGAGTTTTTTGAAAAACAAAATATTCTATTAAAAGATTTTTTAAAAACGATAATAAAATTAAACAATAAATCTGAAAAAAATTAATTTAAGTTACATAATAAAATTTTTTTGTTTTTTACCTTAAATAAATTTTTTTGGGTTACATTCAAAATTCCAATAAAAAGAAAAAATACTAAACATACTTGGATTATCAATAAAATGTGAATTAGTTTTTTTAAACATTTTGTTTGATAGCTTGCCATTTTTATTTTAAAAAAGTACAAACTGTTATATTAATAAAATAAAAGTGTAAATAAAAAATTCAAAAAGTTGCAAAAATCGCAATACCTAGAAAAACAGATATTTTGACAATTTAAATACTGGGTGCAATTTTTTTATAGTTTATTACCCATTTAGTAAGAAAAAACATAGCACAGTGTAAATAACTTGGAAAAAACTACTGACAAAGATTACTTTATTTATCAGTTCAACTAATTTACTGCTTCAAAGTTTTTTAAGCGATAAAGAAATGGCAATAAATTTATCATAAGTACAAGGGCAACATTTTTATTATTTCTCAAAATTTGTCAAAATAAAACTTAAAATTTTTATTTAGTTACACGGTGAACAGATTTTACTCAAAAAAAGTTTCCATCGCTGAATTTGGAAAGGTAAAATTAAGCTGAGTAAAATTGTTTTTGTGGTTTATTTTTAGCAGGTCCTGGGTTTCCGGTTCCGGTCAAAAGGAGTTTAACCGTACAAAAAATCATAAAAATTTTTTTCGATTATTTTTTGCTAAACTTAACTTGGTAAAATTAACTAGAATAGTACTTCTATTTAATAAAAATAAGATTGCTTAAATCTGATAACAATTACAAAAAAAGTAATTAAAACTG
>JAALOO010000584.1_pt1 | contig 31293 bp, 26 predicted proteins | sample 7257641 | NCBI WGS metagenome assembly JAALOO01 (sample SAMN14085613, study PRJNA598686) | mite metagenome | biome: ENVO:01001000; feature: ENVO:01001002; material: ENVO:01001226; isolation source: single female mite from University of Michigan culture on fish food culture... ...
AGACTGCTTGGTGCCGTCATTCTTGTAAAGGCGCAGACACTGACTCTAAACCAGAGATGCATTGCAGCAAACCTTTTTTTCCGGCACCTACTCTCTTTCTCAACTTCTTTTTCTGCCACTGTCAGCACGAGATTGAAGAAACTCACTTTACTGGAGGTGGCCAGAGAAGCTATGACGAAGACGGCAGCAGCACCAAGAGATGATTAGCAAAATGAGATAGCTGCAATGCAATATCGTGAATATGCAATGTGGCCCCCGCTCTCTCTTCCTGGCATCACTCCTCAAGAGTAATCAGATCAATGTCCGAAAGTGTGTGTCGTCACCCAAAAGTATCCTCCACTGCTGCTGTTATCTTCAGCACATTGGTAATAGAGTCCATTATCGTCTCCCTCTATGTCCCACTGACAGATACACGAGTTGACGCTTGATGCAAATTGAAATTCATCATCAGCGCCAGCACCATCACCGCACTTGCATCGCCTGTCATCGACGCTGTCAGCGACCTCGGTTTCTCTCTCTCTCTCACTCTCATCTGATCTTTCTCCGATCTCAACTGTCCAATTTGTCCAGTCTGCTCTAGCAGCAGCAGCAGCAACAGCTCATCGTTGAATTTCAATTTACCGCCGTGCACGACTGCGGTGCGGCAAAAAAAATGAGAAGCACCGTGCAGTGCTGTGCCAATTATACCGAAAGATGTGCACTGCTCACAGTCAGATGTGCCCCTCTGCGTCACATTCTCTCGGTTATGTGGAAGCAAAAACGGCAGTGGCAGCAAACAAGATGAGCATCGGATGCTGCTCAACGTCAAATGAAACCACAGAAAGGAGCATTTTCCTCTCAGTCGACACCATATGGCCGGTGATGTCGTCGTCTTCTTCAGTGCTATTCGATGCAATCGATTAGCACCGATTTATGGCATTTATTGCACAATCACGACCGAACTGGCAGAATTTCCAGCCACAATAGTGCATTTGGCATCGATCAAGGCAGATGCAACTGTCGAGCATCAACTTCAGGGGACAGTCAATCAAGCAGCAGCAGCCGCCCCCAGTGGTCCCCAATTAGGTGGCCATTTGATGGGGAGAAGCACCAGCACGAGCAGACCACATTCGAAGGTCAAATGGTGGCGGTAGACCGAGGGCAATGCGTTTGACCAGGTCCACATTGAAAGAGAGAACTGTGTGTGTGCAGCTCAGAAGGCGGCCCTAGTCACGACCTCCTACGAGCAGTTCAGCAGACAAACACACTGTGATGACAAACAATTTGTGAGTTTGATTTACATCTCTGCACACATTTGAACGCGCAAACTCATTGCACCTAGCTCTAGCTGGCTGGCCATTGCCTCCATTTGCCAACAACAACTAAATTAGCAAAGGTGATAAATTGGAAACAACTTTCAGCAATACCTTTGAAACAGTGCAGTCAGTGGTCCACGAAATCTGGCTTGATCTCCAGTGAAGTGCTAATTGAGCAACTTTACCAAGCAAGAAAAGGTCATCAAAGTCTAAAAGATCGAGACTGACTTCTCTGCTGCGTGTGTGTGGCAGCGGTCTCATTTTTTTATGGTCGATTCGCCTGTTAGCAGTACTAGCCAGCAGTACAAACTTGCAAAAACAACACAAAACTAAAACGAGTGCAAGTGCAATCGAAGTTGATTAATTTCTAATTGCTCGTAATGTGTGTATTGTTGTTGAATCACCTTCGTGAGAGGCAGACGGAAAGAAGCTAACTAGCCAAACAAAAAACACAACTACTCGTGAGTCAATTGCCAGAATCGACTTCAATTTAATTACATTTTTCCGCACAGAATCGAGCAAATGAGCGATAAGATCGACGATTCAAGCTTGAATCAGAAGGCGCAAATTGCTTTTATGTTAGTTGGCTATAAAATGCAATCATAAAATAGAAAAAAGTTTAAAACTTGAAAGTATCATCAATAATTAAATTAGAGTTCAGAATAAAGCAAAGAGTCATCAGAGACCTAGCACAACGACAGCAAGCACATTTCTCTCCATCACTGGAGTCGCCACCAAATTAGTGCACCGACAAATTGGCGTTCTAAGTGCGTTTTATTTATATTCATTGCTTCAGTTGGCCTGCGATTAATTGCCCAGCGAAAGTGGCCATTTATCGCAGCTATAGTGTGCTGATATTGCTGCTGCTGTTGGTGGCTCGATACCAATCGTGTAAATCTCGTCACGTCTTAAAGTGCTGCTGCTACCTTTGAATTAATTAAATTGAAAACTGCCGCTGCTGCTGCTTCTGACCGGCAATGCTTGACCAGCGTCTCTCAGCAGCGCTCTAACCCTCTAAAGCGAGAATAATAAATCAGCAGTGATGTCCTGGTGGCACATCGTGTGTATAATTACACACAGCCAGTCAGATCAGACCACACTGTCTGCAGGATGGAGAGAGAAAGAGAGAGAGAGCGCGCGAGAGACGGCAAGGGAAAAGTGTCCATTGAGAAGAGCTTGTCAACTTGTCTAAAAGTGGTACTGTACAGAAATATTACATCGGCAGCGCTCTCCGTCTCTTTGTGCTCTCGATCTTCGCTTCTCCGTCAGTCAGGCAGAGTCTGTCTGCACCCGGGTCCACTGACCGGTGGAAGAGGATAGCGATTGATGTAGAGACACAGAGGGGACATTTGCAGAAAGCGGACAAAACAGATGAAGCACCGTCCACTGGAGTGAGAGAGCACAGTAGACAAACAAAGGGCGCCGGTGTGAGTGTGATCGTCGGCAGTGTACAGGTAAACGCTGCAAGCAGCAGTGGCAAACAAACAGCCAGTGATTAGTGGCCAGTCGTCCATTGTGATGTATCGTTTGTTTCACAACTTTCATCACCTCGTCGACCAGCCAGAACACCTCACACACATCAGACACCGCAGACACAGTCGACCAGCGTCAATGTTCAGCCAGTTAGTCGAAGCAGTTTGTCAGCAGGTAACAGCAGCAAAGAGTGCTGACCGAAAGTGCTGGCGAAAAAGAGGCTCCAAAAGGAGAGCGCGCAATCTCCAGTCAGTCAAGTCCTGCTTCGACTTTTCGGCTCGATGGCTCGCGTCACTGCAGTCACCATCATCAGACAGGTAAAGGAAAAAGAAAGAAAGAGCGACAGACAGAGAACAGGAAGGAACAAGGAGGTGACAGACTGAATGCAGTGCTCTGCACTAGTCCATCGCGAGCGACCGCCTCTCTCTAACGTTTGTCCCTTGCCGACTGGTCACACCTTCTTTTTCCTCTTTCTCCTCTCTCGCTCTCTCACTTTTCCCTTACCTGATCAGCGGTGGTACCTGTTCTCCCTGTTGCCCAGTGCTCTTCTCCCCGACTGTGTAGCTTCTTCACCACCGACTGCCATTCAGCAGTGAGCATCATTGTCGAGCAGTCATCCTCGCACCAAACTTCACTTCGTCTCTCTTCTCTTCTACTTTGTGTATTTCTTGCGACCACTTTTCCCTTGACTTAGCCGTGATTTGACTTTTCTCTCAATGTTGCGTTGTGTGTTCTTCTTTGCGCGCGCCAAGTGTTTGTGACTTCAACTAACAGCCAAATTCTGCGAACAATCGACGCTTTACTTCTTCAATTTCTCACCTTCCTCATCAGCTCCTAATGTGCTAGCCACCAGCAATGCTGTCCACTCTGTCTCAGTCTGCATTCGAACTCTCACCCACTGCCGGTGATCAGTGCTGCAAATCACTGCAGGACACTGCATCGTCCATCTACAACGACTTCCCTACAGCTGTCCCCTCAACTACCATCGGGAAAATGGCCAATGTGGAGTTTCATGATGTAAGTGGTGGAGTGCTGTCTGAAACAATGATTCATCATGTTTTATATCATTCCTTCTCTTTCTGATCACAGATGTGGCAGGACATTGAGAGCGTCATTCTTGTTCCCGAAGAGAGCTGCACCGGCAGCAACGGCTACCACCACGGAAACCTCCTCTCCTCCAGCGGCAGCTCCACCAGCCCCAACTCCAGTGAATGCACGCCCATGTACGGTCACAGCGGCGACAACTCCTCTCTGTCTGCCTACCAGACCGACTTTTACCCAAGCCACGACCTGAACGGGCAGTCAGCGGTGGCCAGCGGCTACTACTACGACGTAGTGGGAGCCTCCTCAAGTCCAGGCAATAGCACAAACACCGTCACCACCGCCGCCACTGTCCCCAGCAACTACTACCAGACGAGTGTGCCCACTCCGCCGATGGAACAGTGTGACGGCTCGGTGCAATACTCACAAAACACGGCAACTCCATTTCCCAGCAAGTCATCTGCTGATGGCTCTCCCTGCGCCGTCACCAAATCGCCGACCACCACCAACTACAACAACAGCAGTCCAGTGGACGCCTACTACTCGCCACCTCAGGCGGGCACAGTTGACCACCACTCGAGTCTGTGCATGTCTCCGAGCAGCACTAGTTCGGTCAAACTGGAGAGTGCCCCCAGTCCGCTGGCAGCCAGTGAAGCAGCCGCCTACTACCACCACCACCATCACCAATCAGGTGCCGGCTACTGTGCTGAACAAGCCAGAGCTGCTGGTGCCTACTGGTCCAGTGATGGTCCAGTCTACCCAACGGCCAACAATGCCTATCACCATCACCGACACCAAAATACGTCCCCACCGCCAGAAACACCATATCATCAACAACAACAGCAACAACAACAGCATTCATCGTACTACTCAGCAGTCCACCCACAACAACAGAGCAGCACTTCCCCGCAGCAGTATTCCCGTCAAGGAGGCAGCAGTCCCGTGGTCACTGGTTCCTCCAGTTCCGGTTATATGGCCAGTTACTATGGACCGGAGGTGAATGGCGTCACTGTGACGGCCACGACGACCACCATAAGCATCAATGCACTGTGCAGCAAAAGCAGCCAGCAACAGCAGCAGCAGCAGCCGCAGTGCAACAATGCGACGGCACTTCACCAGCACGCAGACACTGCTGCTCAGCACCAGCACTACTCAGCGTACAATGGTCATCACTACTACGGAAACAACTCCATGACCAGCCAACACGCCTCTCCGTACACTCTCAACTCGACCATGGCCGTCACACCACCCACTTCACCGCCGCAAAATCAAGCAGCATTGCTTCTTTCTCAGCCTAATGGCAACTGTGCTCAGATGATGATGCAAGTGCAATCAGTTGGCGCAAACGGAGCACAGGCAATCACAGCGGCCAATCCTCAGCACCCAATGTACCCGGGTAATCAGATCATGGCCAATGGGGGTGTTGTTGCTGCCACCACCATCACCACCGTTCCAACCAAAGCGCCACGCGCCCGACGAGGCTCTAAAAAGGCCGCTAAACCGGTGATGCTCAATGAAAACGGCGAGCCGATCATTCCGCCTAAATCTCGCCGTGGTCGAAAGGCCAGTGGCAAAAAGAAGATCACCCAACACGTCTGCAACTACGATGGCTGTACCAAGACGTACTCCAAGTCGTCTCACCTGAAGGCCCACCTGCGGACGCACACTGGCGAGAAGCCCTACCAGTGCAGTTGGAAAGGATGCGGATGGAAGTTTGCCCGTTCTGATGAGCTGACGCGACACTTTCGAAAGCACACCGGAGATCGACCCTTTCAGTGTCAGCTGTGCGAGCGGGCATTCTCCCGTTCTGACCACCTGTCACTGCACATGAAGCGACATACTATTCTCGGTCGATGAACACCAAATCATTAAAATTCTCTAATCGTCTTTCCTTGCTCACCACCAGCATCCACTTTATGCAGATCAATCAGTCATCGAGCAACTTTCCTTTAAATTCTCCCTCTGAACAACTCAACTCAACAACACAACCAAACTGGACAAATTCTACAACGCCCGTCTAATAGTTCAGTCGTTTGACTCATGTAAATATTATTATTATCAAGTACTACTCTTTTTTCCTGTTGCACCAAACATATTGGTTACTCATTACTCATCATTACCTTGATCTAACAAACACACACTCAATTCTCACTTTAATCTAGACACTTCTGTATTATAAAACTGCTTTTTCTTTATCTATTTATTGACTGTACCTTTCAAGTACACTCTGTTTTTGTCCAACTGTACATAATGTTTCATTTTCATTTTTATTTTTGCGCATTTTTTCTCAACTATTTGTGCATACTCATTCCAACTTTTTTCCTTTGCTAGCCAATTGACAAACTGATGTTTTTGCTTACATAATCACAAATAAAAATACCTTCTTCACAGCAGTAGAGATGCTCCCTCTGTAACGTCCAGTGGACTCAATAATAAAAAGTCATTATAAAAAATTAATGTGAGAAAGTGGAAAGCACCAAATATTACTTCGATGATCCATAAATCGCCGCAGTCAGTTAGTTCTGAGGAAGGCAGCAGTTTCCCAAGATAGACGATAAAAGCCAATAGATTAGAAACGGAAGCAAGTGTGCTTTCCTTTCTGCTGTTGCTGCAGTACATCTGTGCAAACACGAACACAGGCACTCAGAGCTCTGGTGATAGCATCTCTCGCAGGTGAGCCAGAAGGAGAGGGGTGCCTGGATGGTGAGCAGTGAGGTAGCAGCAGCCAGTGGACTCCATCGATGCTCATAAATTCACTTCAATCGGAATGGCAAATCAACACGAGAGAGTCAGCGTCTGTTTGCAGTGAGAGGAAAGACAGTGCTGCTGTTGCTGCTGCAACAGTGAGGCACTTCAAGGTGTCCGCTCGCTTGCTTTGCTTTGTTGCTCTCTGCGCCCAGTGAGCATCTGCAGACCATGCAGCACTCCATTGAGTGACTTTTCATTCACAGATTCAATCGATATCGTGTAGCTCCGAAGTCCTCTGCAACACTTACCTTGCCATCTTCTGGTCACGCCGATTAGACTCACTCACTCATGCTGAAGACTGAAGACGAACACGATAAACGTCACCCGCTTGGCAATTTACGAGCTCTCGCTCACTACGAGCGCATCATCAACAGCAACAGCTGAAGTATCACCTTCAATGGAGAGGGTAAAAGTAAATTAGCCACCAAAGTAAAACAGAAGCTCTGCACACACACACACTGTCCAGGGTGAAGGGCGCACTAAATTCAATTAAGAAGTGTCCATTGATGTGCCATTCGCATTTTAAAGTATAATAAAAACAGAAGACCAGTGGTGAAAGCACGATCTACCTGAAATGGACTAAAGCACTCACAATGCTGAACACTCTGGTCTAATGTCAATCAACGACTGGCCTGTGGCCTTTCTTAGCATAATCTGTCTTTACTGCAGTCTCGCTAAAAGACACGACCATTTTTATTATTATTATAGCCAAATGTGCTGTATTAAAACAGCACCAACTCGGTGGATTAGTGATGGCAAAAGGGCACTGAAGCTGGCTGGTAGTGCTTCGGCAGGAGATGCGCTTGTGACCAGCTTTACGAGTGTGCTGGCCAGATCGAGAGTCATAAAGAGTGCCTTCTTGTGTGTGTGCTGATTGGTCGATGAGTTGCAAATTGCCAGTGAGGTGATGCTGTAAAGTAGGGGGAAATAACTTTAAAACAACCGGAGCAGAAAAAAAGGTCATTTCATGTTCAGTTTTATTTACCCCACACAGGTGAGTGCCCGTGAGTTGTCTCTAGTTGATGATTACTAGTAGTGAAAAAAAGAAAATTGAATAGTGTTAAAACACACACACTTCAACGATTGGCTAATCGATTAACAATCAATAAATCAGCTGCACCGGTGGTCTTGGTCTGGACTGAGTACACCGACCAATTAGTCAACTTGATTGAAGGGAATAACCACGATTTTGTCAAACTATGTGGCTCGTACCTTGTGTGCCCACACAAACTTTGGGGGAGAAATAAATCTGAGCACAAGAATTGAGCATGGTTAGTTTAATTGCTGGAGAGCTCAAAACCTAGGTCTGGAGGTAGGTAGTCGTCAAATCCAATAAATCCTGTAAATAGTTCAGAGATGAGACACATTTAAAATGATGTGAGAAGCATCACTGCCACCACCAACACATTCGTCGCCAGGCTGCAGACTTAATAATTCTTTAAGCAAAAACCACATTGAGGCACATTGCGAAAGTGACAAGTGAGAGAGAGGTGCCAAAGAGGCCATCAATCAGCGCCAAATGTGTGCACTTCTCACTTCTGCAAGCCCACGATGTGTGATGCTGTAGGCCCCTTGCAAGAATGTCTGCATCAACTTGGACGTAGTAGTTTAGATGTCGCCCACTGATAGCTGTCGGGCCTAGGCAGAAGGAGAGTGAGTGAGAGAGTGAGAAAGGACCAGGCAGTTAGTTGCAGGCGATCATAAATTGCTGTCAATGGTTTTCCCTCTCCCCTCGCTCCTTCTCTCTTCCTTTTCTGACAATCATCAATTGGTCAGCTAATTTATGTACTTTCGATGCATTTGCGAACACCGGCTAATTGAGAAACGCAGACCATTACTGCTTGCGCGATGCTTAGTTCAAAAATGAAAATAGAGAAAAAAGGAAAACAAGCAGTCAGACACAATTTTTCTCTTTGACCAAGCAAAAAAGAGTACAAAAAGCATAAAAAACGTTTCAAATCAGGCCAAGTGCACAACAACTACACTTGATCATTAGCTGAGCAATTTCAATTAGTCGATGAGCAACAACAAAAGAAAGGGAAGGGGAGGGGGCAGTAGATTGCCGTCCGTCAGTCAGTCAGCCAGACAACACACAGGCTGAAAATAGAAAATTAAAATTAAAATGCCTCTTTTTAAAACCCTCATCACCAGCAAATCTCTACGCGGTTTCGCTTTTTTCTGCAAAACTCATTTTTTTGCAAACGCAGCAGATAGACAGCATTGAGAACGACGGCACTAACTGGCATCACAATAGATGCAAAAAGAGGATGCTGCAGCTCTCTGCCGTATTTAGTTAGTCATTCATAATAATACTAACACACAAGCGATTGCAGACAATCTAATGAATAAGAAGCTTCAACAGCAGCAGCAGCAGAAGCAGACTAGTTGAACTTGTTGAACCAACAACAACAGCAGCAGCAGCACTGCGCTTTCTTCCATTACAGCAAACGCATCCTCATCGACCATTACAGAACGTCATAATTAATAGTGAACACACTTTAAGGGAGATTTGAAAAATAAAATATCAACGGCAAAGGTAAACGGAGATGAATACAGGCAAAGATGACGACGAAAACGACGACGACAACAATGACGTTGATCAGGTAGTAGAGGAGGACCAAACGATTATGAGACTGAAAAGGAGAGAGGAAAGAGTGCCCGGTGTGATAAGTGAGCGAACTATGGTGATGAGCAGCAACATCACCGTCTTCGGATTACCATTACCGACAACGGTGTTACGAGAGATAGATAGAGGAAACGACGGCAAGCTGATCGAAAGCGAGCCAGATTAGGCTCGATGAGTATGATTTAAATTTGAATATGTAACAGGAGAGGAAGCTGTGTGTCTGTCTGTGTGAGAGAGAACGTCAACGAGTGGCCATTAAAAGAAATAGTAAAAGTTAGGCAGAAGGAGAAAAATATTATCGGAGTGATGATATGTGTGTGGATTTCAAAGAGCAATATCAACAACAAGAACTACATGGCAACTGACCAACCATAGGCCTACAAAAGGGATCTCTACAAACAAGTAAATCATCGATTAGAGCACACTTGCAGCAACCGGCAATAATAAGACCAAATAAGCCAATTCACATGAGGAAGCGTCATTGGAGAGGTGCCTGTGCCGCAAAGCGCTCATCGAATCTATATATCGTCATCGGATTAGCCTGACTATGATTGTATAAATGAAGGATGCTCAAATGTGCGTGTGAGAGAACTGAATTAAATCCAATGAACAGCACCGGCAAGTCTCTCATGACGGTGCATCATACCATTCTTGCACTCATCGCTACCATAAATATAAATATAACCGCCTGAGAATGAGAAAAGGTAAATGAGTAATAATGACAGAACAGGAGAATGAAAACAAGGCAGAAGTGCAAGGTTAGGTGTCCGTTCATGAGAACATACGATCAAGTTAGGAAATAGAAGTGACTGAAAATTGAACAGCAATCTCTACAGTGTCACACTGAGCTCATCGAGTCACAAGTGGGTAAATCACCACTGTGTAAAGTCATTCACCAGCAGTTCTAGTGCCAGTTGATTGAACTGAAATGTTGCCTACCAGTGGTCGGTTGTTTGTGAGTGTGTGTCCAGCAAAAGGAACAGCAGCAACCGACTCCATTTGCATGTCCAGTGGTGAAGGATGCCGCTCACACACACTCGCTGCCAGTGCTCATGCTAATGCTCATGTAGATCAGTGTCGACTTCGGTGAGCTGAAGGAGCTGCTGCTGCTGTTGTTGCAAAGAAACGCAAAAACAAAACGCAAGCATCCTCATCCTCATCATCGTCGGTGGAAATCGCACTCTGCGAGGTAGTGAGAATGCAAAACACTAAAGTCGAGCAAAAAATCGGCCAATTTTAATTGCTTCTCTCCTTCTCTTTCTTTTTCTGCTTTGAGCTTGAGAAGAAAAAGAGGCTGATTAGTGTGAGGATGCATTTAAATGCAAACAAGTGGAGCAAACACTGTTCTGCTTACTGCTTTACTCTCTCATCACTAAAATCTACTTTTCTTCACCTTCAGTGCCAGTTTTGCTGCATTTGGCTGTTTGTCTTGCCGAGGCTCATTTGCACCCGTTGACAAATGAAGATGAAAGATTCACTAGCACCAGCGCTGTTTTCCAAGAACACAACATGGAATGAATTCAGTGTTTTGTCCAATTAAAATTTCCACAGCAAGCAGCTCATCTTTTTCACTCTAAAGTGCGCCTAAAAATAAAAAGTAAAAAGATAGAAGATGAGAGCAGATGACCATCTAGTGCGAGTGTGTGTGCAGGCTTAATATGGACAGGTACGGCACGGTGAGCACGGAACAGGACGGCAGAGGATAACAAGGTGCAAACAAAAGCGCGGACATCTGCATACATCACCGATAGTCAGTCAGTCAGTGTGGCAGTCAGGAAAAGCTGAAGTTGCTTGAAGAAGAAGAAAAAGAAGGAAAAGGAGAAGCGTGGCGATCTATTTTAGTCCATTTTAAATAGATAGATTCCTCAGAAGAAAAACCTTGTTGCGCTTTCACTGCATCTATTGTTTGCCAAAACAGCGATACTTGTCGTACAAAGCAAGGGATCACCTAATCTAGATCGATACTCGATGCTGATCAATTGTCCGAGTGTGTTTGCTTAGAGTTTAAAAGAGCAAAAACTTGAGAAGTGAAAACCAAACAAATACATCTTCAAGAGAAAGACAGACAAGTGCCTACGCTCGTTAGTGGGCATTGGGTCACAGCAGGCAGGCGGCAATCACTCGCCAGTGACACTCAATCAATCTGTGATGCGGCGGCAACGGCACACAAGTGCCATAAGTGTGTCTGTCCGTTTGTCTGTGCACTATGGACATTATAATTGGAAATTATCAACAAGGCTCCGAGGAGATGCTGCTGAGCCGCCATTGTCCGGTGGAAGACGAAGACGAAGACGAAGAAGTGGCAGCAGCAGCATCAGCTTGACATCGTGATCGGTGATCCAACTTCATACACACTCGAGCTGCTCTAAGCCTCTGCTCTGCTCTGCTGTCGGCTCTGTGTAATCGAATTAAAATTAGCCAGTGACGATCAAAGGTGTGTGCCCAGCGGTCGGTCGGTCTGTCGGTGCATTGGTCAGACAGCAGAGAGTCTCAAAGGCTCACTACAGCCAGTCAGCCAGCTAGCTGGCTTCATTAACCTCCACTGGACTGCACTTCACTCTACTCCGGTCATCGCCGCTAATCGGCAATTCCTAACTGTTCAATGCAAATTGGCTCGCTTTCCGGTGCGCTCAACGATCGACCGACAACGGCCATTGTACTCTCTTTTTCTCTCTGACTCGCATACATCACAGTCACTGTGATGTTGCCGCATCCTCTGAGCGCACTTTTATATGATTTGATTAGTCTGCTTTGCTGTTGACTTAATTCACCTTCGGCTGCCAATTAGCTCGGTGGTGGTAATCCCCTTGTGCTAGAGGGACGCCCGACAAAACGATGCAACAATCGCGGTGACAATTTGCCTAGTCAAGCAGAGTGAACTGTGTGCTTTTGCTGATCATCGAATCCATCGGAAAGGGGAGAGGATGGTCGTCGACGGAAATGAACACTGCACTACAAGACTGAGTGAATGAGTGACGAGACAAGTGAACCCCGTAAAAAGGTGCAATTAGCATTTCTATGATCGGGCAGAAGAAGAGGGCAAAGGGAAAAGGGAGAAAGAGAGGTGACAAGTGACACCAGTGAGTTTCAAATCGCAACAGCAACAGAGAGCTACAGTCGCAACGGACCGTTTCCGGGCAAATAGACAAACAAACAATAAACACAAGTACACATACAGACACAGCAAAGGACTGCCTAAAAATAGGGGTTATGCATAGGCAATGCACTAGGTACAGTCAAGCAAACGGTAACACCAGTGTAAAAGAGTGCGCTGAAACCTGCCCAGTGCACAGTGGACAACGGCGGAGAGGCAGAGAGCAGAGAAGATGAATGAAGGAATGAATGAATGAAGCGCTTCTTTGTAAATGAGCCCCCGAAAGGCAAAGTGGCTGAGCTAGAGAAGCGCAGAAAGCAGTTCTCGTTGTTTTTCTTTTGCTGTGTTTAGCTAATTCTCAAGACACGATTGGTGCGGTTAAATGGTTCTCACAGGTGAAAGAACAAATGTGCAGTGTCACTCGACAGCAGACTTCATAATCTTCGACTTTGCACAAGACAGTGTGCTAAAGTGGCAGTTCATTTTTAAGTGGTTAAGAGAAAAAATGCTTCACACCGCAAACTATGGAGGTAATTCAATTAAAATCGTTAATTGCATCTGCAGAAAAGAGGGAAAAATAAGGCAAAGTGATGACGTATTTCAGGCGTATTGGCAATAATCACAGTGGTGATTAATGGTGCAGAAAATTGGCTCAGAATCGACAGCAGCCGCAGCAGCAGCAGACCTGAACTCGTCGACATTGACATAGGCAATTATCACCAGGGAACCCACACACAGCGTGCCACCACTAGAGTTTTTTTGGATAGACAAAAATGCGCACACCACACTGTGATGCAGTTGGTGCCTCTTCAGAGGACAGAAACTGAAAGATGTCCATCGATTAGTGCGATCTGAACAGCTCAATTAGCGCGACCGTTTGGCGAGAGAAATCACAGAGCATCTTCTGCTTCTGCCACAGACTACAGAATGAGAAGGCAAACAGACAAACACAGACTGATGACGCTGTGTGTGGTGGAGAGTGATGCGGCCATAGTGCGACGACGACTTTGCATAGACTTTTAATCTAATCGAGAGTGGAGGCAAAGGTAAAGTCGAAGCTAGACGAAGAAAACGGAGAAGGCGAAGAATGTCATCGAGAAAGAGAGGCCACGATCCTTGTCCCTGAGCAAAGACAAGATAAATGCAGCGCTCATATTGGGCCGGAGGATCGAAAAAGTGAGAGGTGCCAGAGCAAAATACGACACTGAGCAGCAGTACGAGACTCACTTTGTCACTGAAAAAGAGAGAGATATATGGAAGCCATTAGGATGCCATTCAGTTGTAGACGATGAACCAATTGAAAACAAGCTTTTCTGCAGAGACCAGTGTCGCCTGTCGTCAACAGTAGTTGAATCTGCGGTAGACGAGATGATGAGGCAGGCAAGACAAATTGAAGTGGCAACTGCCGAGTGGCACTGCCACACAGGTCAAAGGCCAGACCGATTGACCGTGTGAATTATGAGAGTACTGCAGGTAATGAAGGTATGAATGAAAGAGAAGAATGAAAGCAAAGCAGAGCAACATCAGACCAATAGATCTGGCGCCTGAAGAGCAAAGTTGTCCTTTTGGCGACACAAAATTTCCGTTCCGAATCGTATGAATCAAATGCTGCTTTTATCTGCTTTTGCAATACACATTGACTAATGGACACTTTTCAGTGCAACAGAATCTTTTTTAAATGCATAAAGTTGAGATCAAATTAAAAAACTTTTTTATAAAGTGGTAACCAGTTAAAAAGAAAAAGAAAAATGCAATAGTCTAAAAATACTAACATCAATCTTATGATCATCGATTAGGCAGCTTTAGATGAAGATTAATGTTGCGCAACTTACAACTCCGAGTGTGCTAATTAACCAGTAACAGATCAATAGCCAATTACGCCTTCAGTAGCAAAAAACGCAGAAAATAAAGAACCATAGTCAATTAGGCTAAATGCAATTCACACGTAAAAAGAAAAACATCACCGACAGCAATCATCTATTCAAATTGTGCCTGTACAATTAATTAAAGCAAATGTGGTCATTTAACGAGCAAAGCGAGGCTAGACGAAACTGCCGCGCCAGTCATTAGGACCACTCAAGAGGGAGATATATCCACAAAGAAATCAGTGCAACACTCGAGTTCATTCAAGAAGAAGGGGTCAATTGAAGGAGCAGTCTTTCTAATAGTCAATGAGATTGAATATCAGCATCGTCAAGTAACAAGAAGCGAAAAGCAGCAGCATCAGTAAATGGAAATAGAGGACGATGCCATCACCATCATTATCATCAGTGGTCGCCTTCGCTGTCATCATTTAGCTCCTGACAATTATACCTGCTGAATCTCATTTTCAATCTGCTAATAATCTGTAATGGCAAGAGGTGGTAAAGAGCAGTCGTGGTAGAGGTAGCACAGCTTTAGTGTTACTGATAACTAGAGGAGAGAAGACTTATCATATTTTTTATGTCGTTTCAATGCAGGAGTACTGTCCATTTGAGCATTTCTGATAAAGGAGCAAGAGCAAAGCGCACGCGAGCACTGCATTGATGAGGTCTGTGAGCTGGCGCCGAATTAGAAGTTTATTTTCCAGCTGTGATTCTCGACCAATTAATTAGCTAACATTGCAAGCATAGTCGAGCAGTGACATGATACACTAAGAATAAAGTTCACCCTGTGATTTGAAAACTGATGCACTCGACGACAAACTAGCGTTCAGATTGAAGGCTCGAATTGAGCGGGTTTATTTGCATTGAAAATTGTGTCTGCTGCTGTGATAGATTAATCGGCGATGTTCAGAGTGCTGAACGGTAACTTGACAGGTCATCCCTGAAGAAGAGAAGAAGAAAAAGTCAACAGTGCCAAGTGCAGTGAGGCATCTTCGTGATCTGTTTGCACTACTTCCACCACCACCAGCATTGCTGTCACACACAATAGAATAGTAGTAGTACTAGTATACACTGAAGTACTCTAAAATGGAAATTGTCTGTCAGTGGAGCGACCCGAGAAAAGAAGAAGATGAAAACGACGAGAAGAAGAAGAAGCATCGGAACACTGGGGCGACCTGCAAGTAGACAATTGATGACGCCAATTAGAGGTGAAAGGAAGGCAGCCGAACATGACAACCTACACAAAATAGTGAAACTGTCTGTGTGTGCTTAAGAATCTAGTGACAGATATTCAAAGTGAAGCATAAGAATGACAAATAGACAAACGAACAAACAAACAAACGGTGCCCTCAAATGCAAACAAAATAATACAGTCTGAAAGTTTATCAACCACAGCGAAATCAGGCGCCATTGGTGGTGCGAATCAACAGCGCCAACAATGTTTTCCACAGAGTTCTACTGCTAAAATTCCAGTAAAAATGATACCTATTCTACAAAATGTGCCCTTGCAATAGCAATTTAATAAACGGAAGGAAAATGTAAGCACAAAAATCCGAAAGTGTTTCCATGTGTTGCATAACTTTGCAGTTCACCAAGCTCTACAATTGTCGAAGAATGTCAACAATGAAAAAAGAAGAAAAATGCCAATTATTCACATCTGTGTGCAAGTGAATTTCAGCTATTTGCATTGCTGACCATTAGATAGACAAACACACACAGGTAGATAATGATTATGGCAGCTGTGGTCAGAAGAAGGTATCAATGTCGTAATGATAGTCCCGCCGATGTGGTCAGAATCGAAGTGCCTCGTGCGAGGCACAAGCGGCGCGAGGCCACCAAGGCGACTTGTGGCCTGCTCGTGGCGCAGGAGAACTAGTGATCACCATGACCACCACAACCACCACTGGCAATTACTTTGTCCGGTGGGATGGCAAGAAGAGATGCAAATAAAATAGCCAAGTGATGTGATGTGGCCAGTGATCAGTGGCCTGTGTTTTTCCTCCCCTCAGCACTACTACCGGAACGGGGCAAATATAGTCGAATTGAGAGAGGATCAAATTGACCACCATTGAGCTTAAATTTAGCTTCATCTCTCAACCTGTAGCCGCCACTTTCAGTAGATGAAGGAGGAGAGGGGGAGGACGTCTCATCTTCTAAGATGACTCTATTTAATCTCTCTTGGCAAAATGACACAAACACACAATTGCCGCCGCCGTCGCAGGGATCATCATCATCGACCATTGAGCGGGCACTTGTAGGTCAGATGCAAATTGATATGCTGAAGAGGTAGCTGCTGGTGCAGCACACAACAAAGCAAACAGAGGCAGACAGGTCAAAGGGCACTGCTGGCTACTACTGCTGCTGCTGCTGAGAATTAGCCATCAATAGCAATAGCAATTGCAGACGACGAAGCCGGAGAAGGTCCAATCTGAAGAGGATGAGGACTGTGTTGCCCGCGTCAATGCTCCAATCGAAGCAATTTGCCTCCCACGCCGTCAGCACAGAGCTGCTACCACTCCACACACACACACATTCACTGACCAAGCGAGTGTGTGGTAAAGATGCGCTAAAGAGCGACCATCCGAGCATCTCCTCAAGTGATTGCAAATGATAATGAGAGTAAATCAAATTACAAATTTCAAATTCAAATGCTAATTTTCGAAGCAGCTCAGCTGTGTAAGCTGCTTAAAGAGGATGCACACACACTGAAAAACAGAAGCAAAACGTAAAAAGCAGAGAACTGTTTACTGCTGAGCTGCCGTACTTCACTCAAGATCGTCTGCAGGCAAAAAAAGTGCTGCACTGATTTGCCAAAGTGATAACAGTAAACGAAGAGTGAATGAGTGAATGCAAACAAATTTTACAAGCTGTTGTTGGACAGCTCAGTGTGTGTGTTTGTGTTTCCATTTGTCTCAATTCAATTAAAGTGAAGGTGATCTATGCGTGATGGCACGTGATGATGGAAGATGCACTCTGGAGAAGAAGAGTCGCGCGACCATTTGAGCCACCGACCGTCAGTAGATTAGCAGGGAAGTAGAAGATGCTGAAGCAGAATGAAATGCCACTTTGAAATCACATCAAAGAAGCAGAGAAAGAACAGCCACGGGGCGCGCTCAAGATTAGTGGCCACGAGATTCGAGGACAAGATACTGGGCAGCGAGACTGACTTTGATCATAAGGCACAGCGACGGCGGCGGCAGTGGCCGCATCCGAGACATATTCTCGCTGTATACCATTGAACACTTAACGCTTTTGACCTCTGACCTCTCTCGAACGGAGGAGAGAGAGAATGCAAACAGATTCACTTAGCAGCATCAGGTAATTCATCGGACGGACACACAGGAAGGCAGTGAAGAGATACAGATGAGAGATGCACTTTTCAGTGTGTGTGTTCACTATCATTACTACTTTGTAGAGTGAGAGAGCAGAGACTGTGGCAAAGTGTAATTATAAGTTTGAGAATGAAAGCGAGCCAGAGAGATGCACGGTGACGGAGGGACACCAGTGAAGCAGAGGCTCATCAAGGGCTCGCGTCACTTCATCACTTTCAGACTTTGTGGCAAAGGTGACGCAAATAGTGAGAGCAGCAAAAAGAGAGACCAAATAAATCCTCAAATGCTCTACGCTCTTACGTTGTCATAATTTAGACATGGCATGAATGAGCGAAGGAGAAATATAAAATTTCAGAGATTAAACTGTATCGAGTGATTATAATAAATTAAGCCAGCCAGTCAGTCTGTGTCTGCGCCTGTACAGTGCACACCTCGGCTGAGTGTTTAATTAGCAGAAAGCAGAGGTAATTAGAGCAATAGATGGAAAGTAGAGAATGAAAAATCGGACATACCATTAATTACCGGTGAGAGTGAGTGAGTGGGGATGACATCAAAGTGAGAGAAGGAAAGCGTCGACAGGTGGTGATGCCAAAGATGATGGTGTTTTTCTGATTCAGAAATGATTGGAATGTGTTCATTCATAAAATGAAATCTCACTGGCGACATTGAAGTGCTGGAAGAGGCTCATTAATCTTTTCGACTGAAGGTGCCAGAGATAAGACAGTAAATGGGACAAGTGTGAAGACATTGGTGCCGTGAAGTGAATTCCTGATTGGCAGGCATGATTGAGAAAAGATGAAAGCGAAACTTTTCTGATTGCAAAAAAATATCCTAGAATCAGCAAATCTTCATGGCTGACAAAAAAATATCGACACGATTTTTCCTGTCCTCTTTCGCTTTCGATAGGCCATCTGTTGAGTGAAAATCGCAATGAAACAGTTTTGAAGTTCGAACACAGAACTTTGAATTTCTCACTTATTTATAGCCAAAAATCTAATCAGATTGCATTCTGGCCACATTGAATGATTTTTTGCATGATGACTTCTTTTCTGTTTGCATCCTTTTTTGTGCTAAGCATTCTCTTTGGAGGTCGTGCTGCAGTGGAGGTAAAATGCTTTAGTGTTTTTGGAAAAAAGAGCTTTCCATAACTTCTTTTTCCCGCACACAGTATGACATCTGTCTGTCTGCCTTCAACAACCTAAACATCACCGGTGTCGTCCACCTCGGCTATTACCTGTGGATCATCGTGGAGCACCCCTCAACGTACATCGTCTACGAGTTCTCCGACCACTCGGGAACTGACGTCGTCGTCAATGGCAGCGCCGCCCATCGGGTCGGTCCTCTGCAGGCGATATGGCCGACAATGTCCCCGAAGATTGCCCCAAAAGGAAGAAGCATTGTCTCCGTTGCCGGTCTCAGTGAGAACCTCTACGAGAGGAGTAGTAACAGTGGGGAGGCCATTGCCCACCGTAGCAGTGGTGATCACGCTGCAGTTGGGGGCATTCTCTTCGTCTTTAATGATGAAAGGGCAGACATTCTGGATCTGGCCACCGAGGCGGTGATTCCGCTGAGCAGTGAGTGGCCCAGACAGAGAATGTCCCTTCTTCTCTCGCCACTCTCCGGCGAGGGTGTCCTTCTCTCCAAGGTTGATGGCACTACCTGGCACTACCATACTGCTTCATTCAAAAGCGGTCTCATCTGGCCCTCAAGCCCGCGCTTTCTGCTGAGCGAAGTGGCCACCCCTGAGCCGCTCAACGAATGGGATCGTGACCACCGCTTCTACCTCTTTCTCATCTTCGGCCAGGTCGGTCTGAATGAGGCGGCCGAGGAGAGGCTGGCGCTGAAGTGGAAGTGGGCCACCGGCTACGAGGACGGCGAGGTGCTGCACATCTTCACCGACGAGGGCGTCTATCTGCTGGAGCGACCGGAGAGTCAGGTGCCGTATCTGGTGGCGATGACGGCCAAGCACAACGCCAGCGAGTGGATTCCCCTCAATGCATTCAAGCTCAGCTACAGTGAATACTTTCTCTGCAACGCCAGCAATGCAAGTGAACACTTCTGGAATGCACTCTACCGAGCGGTGATCTTCGCCAAGCCGCAGCAGGTTGACCAGAGTAAGGAACTACCGGTGCAGGCTGATCTTCTTCCAGTGACCACGCACTCTCTTTCTCTCTTTCAGGCAAAACTCGAGGCACCGTCATCTACGTGCTCTTTGCTCTTCACTTCTTCGTGGCACTGGTCATGATTGCCATCTTCGTTCTAATGCAGGTCCGTCCGAGCAGCTTGGCCAGCAAGCCGTTTACCGGTGGTGCTGCCCGAAGCAACAAGTCTTCTTCAGTGGTGGTAGTCAGCGAAGACGACGACAGCCTTGATGATGATGACAACAACAGCAACAAAGGTAGCGCTGCATCTTTGAAGTTCAGCTTGAAGAAGGCAAAGAGCAAATCAAAAACCCGTCGCAGTGGCAAAAACCAGAGTTCAGTTTTGTCTTCGAAGATTTGATGGTGTTTACACCGCACACGCCTTTGCAAGTTTCTAGTTTAGACAGTGCAGCAGAGATAGCGTTTTGTTTTGTTCAGGCTGTACTTTTTCCCTTGGGACTAAACGAGCTCAGCCGCTACTGTATGTACCTGTTATCACGATCTTGATAAGTCTTTTGCGGCGCAATCATGCAGCAGCCAAGAGCAAACCACTTCTGTTGATTACTTTTTGCCAGCTTGAGCGAAACCGAAGCGAGGATTGGTCTTGAGTGAATCATCATTTTTCTATTTCATCACTTATACAAAATAGGATCCAAGGTAGCGGAGGGCACAGCCAAACTCACTCACACACTCACACTTCACCAGACATTCGGCGTGAACTCATCTCTCACATCGTTTCATCGCCCTTTCCCACCCAAGGGTCTTCCATGTGTTAGTGCCCTTCTCAGACTGCTTCGAAAAAGCAAACATCACATCTGCTATTTTATCTCTTCGCTTTTATTCTATGATTCTGCTTGCAAGCAATGGCTTGACAGTTCATCGCCGCTGGTAGTTTTTATTTGATGCTCTCCACTTCATTTTTCTGAAAACAAATCTCTGAAAGCAACATGGAAGCCGTCAGTTGTTCAATCTCTCCTACCATGCTTCATGACGTTTTAGAGCAGCTGAAAAAGAGCAGTCGTGATTCAATTCTTGTCAAGAAGTGTACCAAGAACGTTAATGAATACGTCTACTATGGTCTGTATCCGAATTTGTAATTTCGATAAAAATGTCTATTTTTATTATTTTATACATTTCAGATTCAAAGTTTCGCAGATATGGCGCACATTCGTTTCTCTCTTTTCGAAACGCGCTTGATTCTTATAACAGACATCAGGAAGAAATGGTTTCTATTTGCTGGTCTCTTCACATTGACAAAGCTGTGAGCCACTACGCTATTGAGCTTTTTGACAAGCTCTTTACTTGTATCGTCGAAAACTCGTTAAAAGGTGGAATTTTGAAGGCGTTGCCATACAATACCAATCTAAACTCCAATTTTGGAGTCAACATCGGCTTTCTCAAAATGCTGAATATGCACTTCGGCAGCCTCTTTCTTCAAATTGGAAACAATCCCAAGTTGTGCAATTATGGCCGCATCATTGCAATGGCTATCTGTATCTTCATTGCTTCAAAGCAGATCAATTCTAAGCACCTTAAAATTTCCAAGTTGAGGACGCTTCTCATTTCTAAGGGAGTGCCGATCGAGTTGGTTCATCGCCAGGAACTTTTCGCCATAGAGGCCAAAGTTCTGTACATCCTAAAGTTTGAGCTGAGCATCACTCCACTAAAGGACTACGTTGAGGCGATGTTTTTCAGCTTAATCCGGGACTTGAAAAAACTATATGGAAAGATGTTTGTCAGCTACTTTTCACAAAAAAATATCTCTGCTATTCTTGAAGTTTCAGTAACTTTAATTGAAAACTACTACATGCTTCAACTGCCATTTCTCTACAGACTTTTTAAAACATTTCGAAAACGTCCATTCAACTCATTTGCTCTCGATGACATTGAAGAGCTGGAAAACCTTAATCGCGATAAGATGTACATCTCTTCAATTATCCTCGGTGCTGCCTTTATCCTAGTAAACTCACACTTCAACAACACGATCATCAACTCGCACATCGCTTGGTTAATTTCCACTGAAAAGGAGGCTATCGATCTCGGCTGCCAGTCTGTCCTCAATGTTCTTCTTTTCAACTTCAACTGAATCACAATGAAGAATACTGCTACAACTCTGCCATTTTATTTAGGAAAATTTTCCTGATCTAATTTTCTCAATTCATCTTTTTCGTCTCTGCTCCGGTGCAACTGGTACCACTGACTGCTTCAAAAGTAGTATCCTCTCTGTGCTGAAAACACTCCTACGCCCAAATTGTCTACCGATGAACAGATGTGACAAAACAAACCCCCATTTTACCGCTTTTATATAATTAAAAAATTCATCTCATCAAAAAGAAATAATGCCTTTTATTCAAGTTGCTGTGTATGTATGAACTGTATGTGTAGAATATAAAAATGTTAATAAAAACACCAGTTCTTAAAACTGTTCCGTCTTTTTGGGCAGACAGAGACACCGTGGACAGTCTACACTGGCCACCCTGTAGATGTAGCACGGGTGGTGGCAGTCCACTGGAGGACACCTCGAGGCTGCTGATGCTGGGGAGGGAGGTGATCGTATGCTTTTGCCCCACTGTTCCCGTTCCTCCTCCTCCTCTTCACTCACAGGCACCGCCGATGCTGCAGCCGAGTTGATGTGATTCTCAGTGGGGACGAGTGTTTCCTGAAGGAGACACTGACAGCGAGCACAGCGGACACCCTCTGACTGTTCATTGGCCTCCAGGTCGGCGTCATCACCGGCAAATTGGCGGTGGTGGTCCACCTGCACTACCTTGCAGGGCTCTCTGCAGTTTTCTACTGGAGGACAGTTCTGGTTAGGGGCGTCACTGTCCCTCTCTTCTTTGGCTGGCGACAAGCTCTTTTCTGTTTGAAGTATTTGGGAAGTAGTAATTTACTTGCAGACAATTGTAGACCACTTACCTAGACCACCCTCCTCGTCAAAATTTCCCTCTGCCACTCCTCCTCCTCCCACCACCATCACTGCGGCAGTGTCACACTTGAACTGCGGACAGCACTCTCCCTCGACGTAGTGTGCCGTACAGTTGGTCGGCACCGTCGGACAGGCCTTGTGCTTGCAGCTAATCTCCGGTGGCACTAGGCAGCTACACTCCAGGCAGACCTCGTGTTGTTTCACCTTAACCTGTTCGCCCACCTCGTAAAAGTTGCCGCCAAACTTGCACTTGGGCTTTGTTGACTCATCAGGAGCTGCAAAAATGATTTAAATGAGCTTTCTGGTTTTTAGACATACACACAGTCTTGATCACCCCCAACTTACGACAGTGAAAATACATCGGACAGCAGGCCTTCTCGCTGTACACCGGAACGCAGCCCCTGTTCTCCGGTCGGTCAAAGTCAAAGTGGCATTCGAGTCGAGTGCAAACAGTGTCCAACAGTTGCTTTGAGCTATTGTTGTTGTTGCTGCTGCTGTTCCATCGTTCATCACAGAGGCAGTTGTGGCAAGGATCACCCTCAGGTGAGAAGTAGTCGCCAAAGTTGTAGATGTTTCCCTCGTGTTCACAGGTGGATAGGCTCTGATTTTCGGGGACGCAGACAATCTCCGGACAGCACTTGCCCTCGGTGTACTTGCGATAGCAGTTTGGCTGGAGGGCAGTCCACGAGTTGAAGCACTCCGATATGGCGCAGGACATCATTGGTCCGCTGGTGGAGTTGATGCAGACGCAGTGCTGACACGGATCGCGGTGGGGCACTGACTCACCGAAGCTGTACGACTTGCCTTCGTACAGACAGGCTGAGGGAGCACGCAAATGTGTAAGGAGAAGTGGACAGGTACTTTCAGTCGACAGGCAAACACTTACCATCCTTGGGTAGCTCCTTCTCCGCCGGACACTCAAAGAACTTGGGGCAAAACTTTGGCTGACATTCACTTTGCAGTTGCATGGCAATACAGCCCTTGGAGAAGTAGTGCTGCAGAAACCGCGCTTCCGGACAGAACTGACAACTGTCGAATGGATCATTCGACTGTGAGTTGGAAGCGTTGCGCAGAGTGGTCACATCTTCAGGGTCCGCTGGCTGGTGTAGTTGAGAAGTGCTGGAAGATGATGATGGTGATGGGAATGGAGATTCACTTGTGGTGACTGCATCACCTGCCATCGTCGCATCAGTCGATGACGCCACCTGTCTGCTCATCATCAGGCCGCCATTCTTCGGATCAAATCGAGGCAAGTTGGAGATTTCATTAGCCACAATCATCATCATTTGTGTTCGATTGTCTGCAGATGATGATGCTGCTGTTGGCAGCAAACTCTCTGAAAGTGTCTCATTTTCGTAGACCACTCCAGTTTGTGTGACATTGAAAAGTCGAAAGCAGTCATCTAGAAAAGAATGAAATTTGTTTCACTCGACCACTTTGACTAAGACAAACTACTTACTAATTTGAAAAAAGGTCAGCAAAAAGCTGACAATCAGCAGGCAGATAAATGGTTGTCGCATTTTGTTATTCTTGTATATTTTAGAGTAAAGATAAAAATCGACACCACCGCCAACGTTGCTTTCACACACAAACACACACAGAAACAGGTAAGAACTAACAGACAGTCTGTTCAGTTATTACTATCACTCGCAGTAGTAGACTTGGTTAGTCGTAAACTCGTTGGCTGTTTAGTTGTGAATAGGACCACTCCAGCTGTCATTGCACCGGTGCAGAGAGTGTGCAGAGAGAGTGCACACACCTTTCACTATGCACTACGGTTACGGTGATGATGATGAAGATGAGGAAGACCAGTCGGCAGAGGGAAAGGGCACTTCGACTTATCGTCTGTTTTTTTGCTCTCCTGCCGTCCTTCACCATCGATTTCACCATACCACGAACTGGTTGTGTTGCCTTGTTGTTCTCTTAGCCACCACCTGAAGATGAACTGCCTGAACTGACAATCGGCTAGAAGATCGAGAGGAACGGTCGCTGAACGTGACTGCCGATCAGAACTGTGAACCGTGTAGAACTAATGAATTGCAACGAGAGAGAAAGCACAGCACAAGAACACAGTCGAAAGGAGAGGAGAGAATAAATGATTACAGGTGGCGAAAGATGGTGGCCGCCAAAATTCTTAAGTAAAGAAAACGGTTTCGTAGATAACTGAACTGTTTGCCTGACAGTTGTTGGCTGAACAGTTTGGTGAGTTGAGAAAACTGTGTAAATGAAAAGATGAAAAATGAAAAAGGCACACTTAAAAACGCCAAAATATTGATGAGATTTAATGTTTTGGGTGAATTTACCGCTTCATTTTTTCGGTGTTTGGCCACAAATCAAAACAGGCAGCAAACTGTCGACAGTTTGTCAGTTTGGAAATAATATCTTGAACATAAATTGTCACCGACTCACTTACATGTATCTTTTTCCCTCTCTCCCTCTTGCGTACAATGAAAGGAAGTTGTGACTGAGGCATGCCTTTTACCTTTCTCCACTTTCTTACTCCAATGAAGCCTAAAAGAGAACACAGTGCAGCCGCAGTAGTGTCAGTCGCCACCACTGGCCTTGGGCCTATTTTTAGGAGAAATCGAAACACAAAAGCGAAAACCACAACAACATAAAACAGCTGTAGAGGCAAAACTCCTTAAGACATGTGTCTCCAGGATGGAGAATTTCCTCCGCTGACACACCTTTAGAGAGTACCGGTGATTAGTTCAGTACTGCTACTGTCCGCCGGAATGGCGTTCACACCACTACTGGATGACTCAGGGCAAGGAAAGAGAGGTAAAAAAAGATAAACACTTGCAAAATGCAACATTTAATTATTTGGTTAACGAAACGAATGTTTGTGTGTTCACACGAGAAACTGTTCGCTTTTCGCTTCTTTTAGAAATATTAGAAATAGAAAATGGTATTAGATTACGACAAACGGAGAGAACCATTCCGGAGGTTGGTGTAATCAATATTTTCCCGCTACTGATTTCCAGACATGTCGAGACCAACTCTTTCTACGTGAGCCACTTTCTTTTCATTGTCCTTTAGGAATTGATTGACCAGCGTTTGGAACTGCTGTCCAGAGTGCTTCAGCTGGCATAGCTCATGAGCAAGCTTGTCAATGTCCTCTAGCTCCATCGAATATCCATCGGCGATTACTTTTTCGATTTTTTTCACATGTTCTCCGTGCTTGTCTTTTAGACTGACCAGCATCATTAAAGTTTCATCGGAGTAGCCCTTGATAAACTTAATTTTCATCTTCTCTTCCTCAATTAGCATATCCAAGTGTGGCTCGATAAACTGATTACATGACTGAAAAAGGTAAAATTTAGTTTATACAAAATAAAAATTCACATTAACATTTACCGAATTAGAATGTTTGTTCAACAGATAGCCAAAGCATGCAGCCGCTCTCTGAATCTGTTCCATCTCCTCATTGAGCTCACAAACGGTGTTTTTAAGCGCCTCAATGATCTTTTTCGAAATGCAGTCACTGTTCTTTTTCGAATCCAACAGACTTTTGAGTTCTTTTTCTACCACAGGGTCAATAACTTTCTTCTGAATTGGCTGATATTCATGCTTAACATGTAGGTGCACTTTCCAGCTGCAACCACATTCACGGCAATTGTTAGAGATGTTACCGTTCTTGTTAAAGATTTCGCAATACTTCAATAACAACTCCCCTTAGAAAAAAGGTTATTTTTTGGGATAAAAATTGTTAAGTTGTTACCTTTTTTGCGAGTTGGAATGTCTTCTACTGGACAAGCAATGCAGCATTTTTTCAAATCTACTTTCTTCACGCCGTTGACCAGAACTATTTCTCTGCACTTGTTTGAGGCGCAAACAGTATTTGGCGCTTCCAGAACCACCATTTTCATATCAGAAATCGTCATGTGCATCGTCTTCTTTAACTCGTCGATAGTTGAACTGTCACTCTCGATGCTTTGTTTCTGACGTTCGATAGTGTTCATATTAGAAAAGATGTTCTTTTGCAGGCGCACAATGGGCTCAGCCAGTTCGGCAATAAAGTTCTGCGCCATGTTCAACTTAAAGGTATGCAGCAAATTGTGCGGTGACTTTTTGATAATGTGCGAAAACATTTGCCTGGTTTGATCAGCTGACTTGTTCCAGGCTACAGCGAACTCCGCCATTTGATCGGTCTCAAAAGGATAGCCAGCTTTTTTGGCAACCAAATAGCGGTACGCTTCATTGTCGATGAAAAAACAGTTGACTTTGGACTTCAATTCCAGCTTGGCATCGGGAAACTCCTCATTAAGCACTTGATTCAGCAAGTAAAAACCATCTCCAGCTCGGTAAAAGGTGTTGCGACTGAAGGTAAAGCAGAAAAAGATATTTTCACTGGCACTTCGGTGCAGTCGACTGAACAGCTCGGTGATGCAGTAGTTGAAAGCGGTCGAATTGAGCGTCTCATTGGACTTCATCATGATGATAATGCCGTGCAGTGTTTCGTAGTTTTTCAAATACTCGAGAATCTTCTCAAAGTTCTCCTTGTCTGCCTTCAAGCCTCTGGCGTCACCCATTCCTGGCGTGTCAATCAGACGAATGATTTTGTCGGCAAAAGTGAATCGATAAGCCATTGGATCTTTTGTTCGTGACTGGCCAAGTATGTCGGATTCGTTGGCATCGTGGCCTGATTTAATGCAAAACTCCTCATCAGTTTCAGGGTGGGCAAGCTTGAAAGAGGAGGAAATCAACTCTACAAATTTATTTTTCACTGCATCTTTGATGGTGGGATATTTCTCGTAGTTAGCAAAGGAATTGATGGTAGTTGACTTGCCAGCGCCACTTCCACCGAGAAGCAAAATGTTGTACTTGGGCAGGGCTTTTTTACTTGCCGTTTTCTGGTTTTGCTTACGACATTCGTCGGTATCTTTCAGAGACAACCATTTAAATATGCTATTCAAGCCCTGAACGGTACTCTCGGAGGACGTCTCCATAGGCTCACCGTATTCTTCATCATGGCTGCCTTCTTTGGGAAGACCGGCAATGACAAATCCAGAATCGTCGTAGCCATCGCCTCCTTCAGCACTGGGACCATCTTTACTTTTGCGGCCTTTCTTTCCTTTACCAAAAATCTTCCTCGCGTATTTATTCATCCTTGATGCGCGAATTTCAGCAGAATTGGAAGAGATCTAGTGTAAAGTAGAGGAATGTAAAGTACCAACAGAGACCACAGAGTCAAAAACAGCAAAACTGAACTTACTCGTAGTTTGCGATTGAGTCAGAGAAGACGGTTCTTTTTGGCGGTTGTTTCACTTCTCGACACTAGCAGTGCTACAGTGACAGTGGGACCCCACGTGCTTGTGGCGCAGCAGAATCGACCGACAGTGGAGACGTCGACAGTGAAGGATGAAGGCTAGTGTGCGGGCAGTTTCGTTGGTGTGTGCCTGTGCGGCACAGGGCCTGTTGCCGAGGAGAGCGCCACTTAGAAAATGTGGCACTCAGTTTCGCTGCTGTATCACAGCGATTGCAGCACTCGGTGATAACAGCGGAGTTAGCTGGTGGTGTGCATTGCAGCAGGAGTTTGCAGCTCTGAACTGCCAGTTCAGGCTATCACCATGTTAGGATAACACAGCGCAGTGCCTTTCGACAAGACCATTTCACTAATGGCCTTTTCTTCTTGGAATGCAAAACACTAAACAGAGAGAACGAGAAACTGATGAGCGGGAAAAAACACTGACAGTTGAGTCATAGAAAGCAGAGTTCTGTGCGGTGCTTTGACAAACTGGAGCAGTGCTACAGAACAAGCAAGTGTTCACCAGTAAAAAAATGCAGAACCGAGGCAACCAGACGCCCCAAATCACCATTCTCATGAATTCCAATGACTATTAAGATTTATAGTTTTGGCACACTTTAAACATCATTTATATTTTCACAGTTGGAAAAAGTAACCAAAAAAGTTTCAATTAATTGGCAGTTCGATGAGTCATAAAAGTGGATTTTTATTTAAAACATGGCAAAACATAAGGGGTACTTGTTACAGGAGTAATTGAAAGCTTACATATAGTATTTGTTATTAAAAATGGGAGCACAAATCAGAGCTTTCTCTAGATGTCAACTGAAATATCCAAATATGGCCAACTCTCGGCGGTGATTTTTTCAAAATCTTTGTCTTTGAATAACTTCTGAAAGGTTGGTCCAGAATGTTTCAAGCTGAAAAGCTGTCGCTGAAAAACTCTAGTCTCCTTAATGTCCACATCCTCTCTGGATTTTGACTTGATGGCTTCGACAAGAATCGATACCTGCGCTTGGTGCGACTTGAGCATCTTTTCCAGAGTTTCGAGCTTAGCCGTAGAGTATCCCTTCTTGCCACCAATCTTCTTTCTTTCTTCCCGAATCAGAAACTGAAGATAAGGCTCGAGAAACTTATTGTACGGCTAGTCAAAAAGAACAAAAACTAGTCAAAAAAGGTAAAAGTATAGAATAGAGTTACTCACCGTGTTTGAATGCTCAAGCAGAATGTAGGCAAACTTGGCGCTGATTTTCTGAATAATCTCAATCTCTTCTTCCATTTCATTTTTGATTTGCTTCGTCTGCTTAATCGTCTTTTTGATGGCTTCGATTGCGTCCTTCTCACTGTCAACCTTCAGCTGTTGATTTTGGTTGATGACGGTCTTTTTGACAATTTTGGTCACAAAAGTGATGTGTCGATGCATTTGAAATGGACACTCACACTGGGCGCAATTTCCGGTGTTGTCCATTGCCCAACAGTTCGCCAGAAGATGATGACCTAAAAATGATTATTAAAACAACTTCATAAAAAATTTAAACAATTGACTAACCAGTTACATTGGTGTCCACTTTCAGTTGACAGTTTTCATGGCACCGCGTTTTGAAGTGCTCCAATTTCTGGCCCTTCTCGTCAACGACATAATCCATACACTTTTCGGAAATACAGACAGTAGTCGGATAAGGCAAATTTTCCGTATCAATGTCATCAACGACAATGTTAAGATTGCGAGCCAACTCGAGCTTATTCTTGGTAACATCCTGCAGCTCGCGCTCCTGATTTTCAATGTGGGCAATGTTAGCCTCCAGCAGTGCATTCAGATCGACGATGGGCTCCGCCATTTGGTAGATAAAATCACGACTGTTGTTTAGAGAAATAGTTTTGTCCAGATCATGCGCATCCAAGCCGGCAATAACGTTGAGCATCAGGTTGGTCTGCTCGACAGATCTCTTCCAGCTGTTTTTGTAGTCACTGACTTCCTCTGGTGGAAAGGAGTAGTTGCACTTCTTAGCCAACAAGAAACGGTACGCTTCATTGTCAATAAAGAAGCAATTGACCTTAGACTTTAGCTTTAAATTAACCTTAAGCTCGTCAGAGAGAAACTGTTTCAACATGTAGAAAGCGTCTCCTGGTTTATAGTGAGAATTGCGACTGAAAGTGAAGCAAAAGACGATGTTCTTGCATGCATCACGGTGCAATTGAGTCAGCAGCTCAGTGATGCAGTACCTAGGAAATGGAAAAGGATTAATAAAACACTTTTTAATAATGCGCTTAATGTCTGCATACTTGAAAGTGACATCAAGTTTATTATCCATGGTATTTATCAGAATGATGATGCCCTGAACCTCCTCGATCATGGGCAAGTATCTCAGAACTTTGTCCAAGTTCTTTTTGTCCTCATCCATGCCTTCAGTGTCGACGATGCCTGTTTTTTTAAGAATGTTTAAAACTGGTAAAAACAGCTTCCTACTAAAATCCTTACCTGGAGTGTCAATCAATCGAATTTCAGTGTTGCCGTGCTTGAAAAGATAGGAGCGCGGATCTATGGTGCTCGACTTGTAGTTCTCCATGCGTTCATTGCCATCGGCTGAAGCATCGAGACCACTTGAGTGAATGGTCATCTGCTTTTCGTCTTCGTCGCTAAGAACGAACTTACAGGGAATCAGATTGATCAAGTTATCTAAATTTTCGACTGCGTCTTTAAATTTAGGGTACTTCATCATGGTGGGCACGGAATTGATGGTGGTTGATTTACCAGATCCAGATTTGCCTACAATGTAAAAGGAATGGTGTTAGCACATAAATGACAAAAATATGAGAATCGTCCCTACCGAGAAGTAGTATGTTCAGCTTCTTCCCATCGTGCTTCTTTTCCTTGAGAAACTTCATTTTTGAGTTTGCGTAACTTTCAGAGGTTCAGAAGTGTGAGACTCAGCGATGCGCACTGGTCGACAGTCGAGAGAGTAATGAAGATCGAGTGTGTCGCGCAAGAACATCGAGTGCGCTCTTCAGTGCTTCGCTACTGTGGCTCGGCTTGTGACGTCGCAAAATCTCAAGAGAGCGCAGCCACACGTGGTCACACATGTGGAAGAGGAGAAGGGGAAAAGTAGCAGCAAAACTGTTGCACTGATAGACTACCACTGATAGCACAACAAACTGAAAAGCGGAAGAGCTGGGGCTATTAAGGAAGTGGGCCAAACTTGTATATATTGACAGCTTTGGCTTAGAGAATTGGCGGGAAAGCTGCACTTTTCAAAATTTGAATGGGACAATGGTCAAAATCTCGCGGCAAAAAATTCTTTTACTACATATGTAACAATAGTTTTAAACACAAATAGTAGTGTTTGAAATTATTTGAATTTTAAAAACGGCATTTTTGTTTGCTCAATTGTTCACTTTACATGGTATTAACAGAAAAAGCACTGTGTCCGTAGTTTTTGCATTATTTCCGAACTAGTTAGAGGAAACTTACTTAAAATTTGCTTAAACTGTTAAATCACTCAAACCAAA
>JAALOO010000067.1_pt2 | contig 31206 bp, 25 predicted proteins | sample 7257641 | NCBI WGS metagenome assembly JAALOO01 (sample SAMN14085613, study PRJNA598686) | mite metagenome | biome: ENVO:01001000; feature: ENVO:01001002; material: ENVO:01001226; isolation source: single female mite from University of Michigan culture on fish food culture... ...
GTCGCCCTACTGCAGGGGCGCCAATGGCTTAATAGCATTTTTAAAAGTTTGCCAGCGCGGCAAGCCATGCTCTTTCTCTTTCTTTCTCTTCTGAAGACAAAGTACATCATTGTCCTAGTGATAAATTAAGCTAATTTTGCCCATATAGAGCTGCAGTGGATACACTAAACACACATACACACACTCACTGAGACAGACAGACAGAGACTTGCTTAGTGCCGGCATGCACTGGTGCCCGTGAAGGCACTCGTTGTGCTCGTGCCGCAGTTCAGCCACGGCTCTCTGTGAAGGCAACACTCTCAGTAAAATAATCAAGAAGTAATTCAAATTTTAAAATTTGATTTCTGCCTTTGCCAGTGCGTGCAATATTAGCATTAAATCTCCCTTATGGATTCTTGTCAAAGTTAGTTAACTTTTCTACTGTCTTATTGTTACGTTACAACAGCTCTGAAAATAAATTGCATTATAAATACATTAATTTCACTCAAAGAGGCTGAGCTTTATCTCGAGATAAGGCACCCAGTCGGCGCCAACGACTCGGCACTGCCACCACAAAAACCAAGTTGGCCGCTCCTGTTGACAGTGTCACTGTAAATCAGCCAATTCCATAATAACTATTACTATATTTACGTACTTTCTGGTAATTAATTTTCATTTTAAAGTGTGACTTTTATTTACTGCCTCAACACCAAACAACCACCCAGTAATTGGGCGCTAAAGTGGTTTCCAGTGGCAGACGCATATTTAAGCAGTGCCAGCTGCTTTACGATTACACTGGCCCACTGAATACGCACATTTTAAAAAGTCATTTGTGAACTACATTAAATGCGTTTGCTTGCGCAATGGGCTCATTGTTGACCAATGAGCAGAGACAAAGAGACGGGCACGATTAGTGTGGCCATGTCGAGTGATGCTATTCAGAGAAGATAGTTAATCTCTCCAATAAGGAGACTGCAGTTCTGACATTATGCAGGCAAGCGTCTCAGTCTACGGGAAATTGCCTGGTGACTCGAGGCAAGATAATTGCAATCATTCATCAGCATTCACAAATAGAGAGGGTACACAGTGCCCTTTCTCATTCGCTTAGCATCTATGACGAGTGTTTGTCCGGCTAGTCAACGGTGGCCGATAAGATCTACTGCATCTGAAGTGGTCTCCATCAAAGGAAGCACCAGTTGGCCTCTGGGATAGCCCTTTCGTAGCAAACGGGAGAGAGGGAGAGAGAGCAGTCCGTTCGTTAAGTGCACAATTATTGCCATTTCTCTGTGTATTTATATTTGCAATAATAATTATTGCTTGCATTCATTCACCCAGTCTGCGGGAGCATTTGGCGGCGATGCTAAGTGCGCTTTAGACCCTTTTCTGCTTATCCATTAATGCTTTCTCTTCGGGGATTCTTCATTTCCGACGGCTATCAGTGACCATCGATTATCGTCAAGTCTGCACCCACTTGCGACTCTCTTTTGCAAAGCATTGTTTGGTGTTGTTATTAGCGCTCTTCCATACAGGCCACTTTTCTCTTTTTTGCCATCTCTGTACTTTTCTGATCGCTTGTTCGTTATCTGCTGGCCACTGCAAGAACCGGCAGCGTTGCTTCGCTCGGTAAAATCGACTTGAACCCGGGTCGAATCAATATTGGCACACACATGCACAAACACTGTTCTATTATAAGTTAGGCAAATAAGAACACATGCTAACGTTTGCTTATTGTCTGACACGACGATTCCCAACGAGTCAACTAATTGGAAACAGTCCAAAAGGAACTTTAAAGTGCATCGCTTCACTAAAGTGCTGGAGAAGTTGACAAAGATTCACTTACCACACGGGCTGTTGGCGATGACTGAAATGTCGACTTGCTTATTGCACGACTCAAAGCGAAGGTAGCACAAATTGGTATAGGTTGTTCCATCAGAGCCTGAGTTGAGATATGGGTATTGCTTTTCACTGCGGCCACAAGAGCACTGAATGACGCAAACTTACCACAGACTGGCTGGTAGTCTTCACTGCAGCCTAGAGGACACTTGCAAAAGGGTTGGTTGGTGTAGTCATCGATGATGCACTCTGCGCCGAAGGAGCACTTTGCCTTGCACAAGTCTGAAGGAAGGAAAGGCAACAAAAGAAAAGAAAAGCAGATCATTTCCCGTCACCCGTCAGATATCACAGCGAGCTCACACTGCACGTGCGACACGTTTCTCACTCTAGTAGAGACACCTGAGCAAACTAAACAACTGCAAAGAGTGACTACCTTACGCAAATCGATTTCTCAAGGCCAAGCTTTTACTTACCGTTTTTATTAGATTTCCGTTGTGCAAGCTGTTGTTTGTCTGCAATAAAGCACCCAAATTAAGTTCGGTTTCCAAACAGTTGCCAGACGTTGCACGTAGGGCAAGATCAATTGTCTCAGTCAGAGAGCAGTCTACTAGTAGCGCTTTTCACTTTGTTAAATTAATTTGCACCCGTGTTCAATTGCAAATAAATAATTCACTCTTTTGTGAATTTAAATATTCAATCGACTGGCAATCGTCTATCTAATGTCTACTGTCTAATGTCCTTTCCTATTCTTGCCATTTATCAAACAATTCAAGCGGGAATATTTCAAATGTCGAAACTGTTGTTATCGAGATGAGACCGCTTAAAGACAGCAGGCATTTGCATGTGCCCATGACTGACACTAAGAAGGCAGACGATTGTGCCTGTGCTTGGCAAGTGTGCCACTGCTCAATGCAACCCCGCACTACCGTCTAATCGACTTGAGTGCAACAAATACGACGGCACAGAACTGACTGCTCTGCACCGACAGCTTTACTACTACTTTTCCCGAAGGGTTAACCTTTCAAGGAGCAATCATTTGCTAATCAATTATTCATGCTACATGGGGCGCACAAATATGAAATCAGAAGCAGAAGCAGAAGCTGCAGAAGTGACAATGCCAACTTTACGCCTCTAGGTTTACTTACAGTCAACGTAGAGGAAAGTACTTCCTATTGGAATTAAAAAGAGCATCTGTGGGAGGGAGAGAAATGTCGTCATTGGGCGATGGGGAGGGATGCTCGTCAAACACTTACCAGAATGCCCACTGCGAGGATCGAGGAGAGTATGTAGTAGGCCATCTTCCCGGTGACAAAACTGCTCTCCAGTGTTTCATCATTGGCGATGGCAATCACCTCATGCATTGTCGCCTTTCCATTTGTCGACTTTCCGTAGAACTGCTCAGGTGGTCGATGTCCACTGAAGGCCAGCGCCTGTCTCTGCATGATGCTGTGCTGGCCCAGTTGCAAGACGCAACACGCAGAGAGAGCAGAGAGAGGCACCTGTCGCCAGAGTGGGCGAGATGGCAGAAAGTCGAAACGAGGTGATTGTCGGCGGTTCTGGCTGCTGGCGATTGATGAAACGCTTAAGTGGAGTTTGTCATACAACCGTGGGCTTGGGAGCACATCAATTGAAGTGAAATGCGGGCCAATAAAACAGCGAACAAACAAATTGAACATTTGAATATTAAAAGCATATTTAAATGTTTGCAAGTGTGCACACAGCGGAAAGTTGGTTAAATATGAAGGACAACAGTGCAGACAGTGCGGAGACTATTCTCCAAAGAAAGTGAACAGGACCAGTGAAGATGGTGCAGTAGCAGCAGATGGTGGTTCCAGCCACTACTGCTGCTGCTATTGCCAGAGGAGCGTCTGTGACTAGTTACGCCTGGCAATTTATGAAATACCTTAGGTCGGGAGGAGACGAGTGCGCCCTGCCAATAATGAAAAGGACTGACTATTTGCCTACGACTAGCGAGTCTGCAGTTAGTTGGGCTCGATTATTTACACAGCAAAATTAAGAGAGGGAAAAGTGGAAAAACTTAGACAAACATTTAAATACTACAAAACTTGCCTGCCTCCTTTATTCACTTAGATTCGGCGCCTCCTTCAGTGCACAAAATTTTTTTTCTTTAATTACTAGTGTCAATATAAAAGAAGAGATAAAGGGCCCCAGCTACTGATAGTGACATTACACAGCAGTGGCAGTTCAAACACGATGCCAAGCTACTGAACAGCTAGGGTAGGCACTGCTCCTCCATTCGATATTCATACCGCTAATAGCTACGCTCCTAATCAATACTCATCGAATACAGGCGACCATGAATTACACACTGACCTTAGGAAATGGCTATATTAAGTCAGCAGTTCCCCCGGCAGTCGGCTGTACCCCAGTGCCATTTCACAGCTTTGTGAGTTTAATTTTGCACAATTTCACTTACTTCAATTACATAATCTTTGTGTGCATTTGTTTAGAAAAGTAAACTTACCAGAACTGTCAATTCAGTATTAGTTGTTCACAACAATTTAAGCGTAAAATTGATGAAAAGTTTTGACATTTTTCAGGAAAAATCATCCGCAAAAGAGTTTAAATTATTAAACAGAAAGTCTAACTACTTTAGTCAAACACAGATAACAATGCACCCTGAGATCAGCAAGCAGCAAGCAGCAACTGTCGGTCAAAGGTTGAGTGAGTTGTGAAGGAGTGATGATGAAGTGTGTGCAAGTGACACGAATTGTTCTTCGGCATGCCGGCAAGCAACCAGCAGTGAAGACCCATAGGTCTAAGTGAGCGGGTAATTGCAATCATTTCGGTACCAGCGGCAGTGGCCCCTTTGGCGCATCGAATGTGGCGGCAAACGTGCCACCAATCGGATGCCAGAACGGCTTCGTCTCTGAGACTGCTCAGAGGCATTGCATGCAGTGCATCCAGTGCACATCGCCTGCGCCCACCATTGCCGCCACAGTTTCCAGTGCTGCTCTAATCCAACAGTTCGCCGTTCTTCTATTCGCATCCTCTCCGCCTGCCCTTACGCCTTCCTCTGGTCATAGGTCTGAGCTCTTAGCATTCACTTCTTCACGCCTTAGCATAATCGATCAGTTCAGTTCAGCACAAGAATAGCTTGTTGATGCAAAACAAAGCTTCCCTTGCAATTTTTGTCATTGTAAAAAGAGGCGAAGCTTCTTCTCTCCGATCGCACAGTTTTTCTTAGACCGGCAAATTGATTGTTTTTACGACGATGCTGCATATGGCCACTTAATCTGCTTGGCTATTGCCCCTACACAGAAGTGTCTAATAACAAAAGATGATACATATTTTGTGTAGAGGTGCTTTGTGGTCGGCAGGATTAGCCTGCACCAATGCGGCAATGTTTGTCCTTCTGTGCTCCGAACAGTCGATGTACCGATCGAAGGCACGTTAAACAGATTGAACAGCGAAACAGCATTAGAGGGTGAGACAAAGAAAAGGGAGCCATTAGGGGTATTGTGTCCAACCACTTTTTTTGGCCACTCTCCTTAATCCTCCCATCTTGCTGATAATGGCACTTTCAAAGGCAGCTAATTAAATTGAAACGACCACTGCATCCAAGTGACGACACTTTTGGAGCAAAGTGGTCGATACTTTGAAATATTTAAATCCAATTTAACGATGATTTGGATAGCCAATTTGAATTGGCACCAATTCAATTTTCGAAAGTGTAATTTAAATGTATTGCTTACTAGAAAATGGAAAATTAAACAGTGATTCGAACTGAAACAAAGCACGAGCAACCCTCCTCTCTGGCAGGAAATAAATGCTTTCGACTGCAGCAAAGTGACAGCCACTGTTAAGCGAGGCAGCAATAAATAAATCGCTCTCCACCAGCACTGTTCACTCTTCTTTGCACTCTAATTGCGCTAATCCAAGTCAATAAATTATATAATCCATTTGAAGTCACAGTGCTCTTTATGCTGATTGGTTCGCTAACTGGCACGCGTCGTGCGCCGCAACCTTTGAGCCAATTAGACAGTTCTCAGTTGTGCATCGGCAGTAGTGCTCCTGACACGAGCGGACACGCTGCTTAATTCTAATAAACTTTGCTCTATGCGTTTAAACTGATTTAAAAGTAAATTCTAGAGTATTGATTTACAAAGTTTTAAACGACTGCCGTTGCACAGAACGATTGTTTGCAAGTGATCGATAATCAGCTGTGACTGTGCCTATTGATTTTGTCTTTAATTGGCATATGCAATATTATTATTTAAATGCATTTGGTCAGGGAACGGACAAGGGTCAGTCAGCCCATGACACATCGTCTTTTCTCTCCCTCCAATTGAGCAATGCTTACTAAATCCAATCGGCTTTAGTTAAAACTTGCGGACAAGAAAACCAGAACTGGTTGTTGGTAGTAGTGCTTGGCTGTAGAGCACTAACTCTGCCCTGGCATCGTCGAGGAGCACTGTGAAGTGCACAGGTGCTGCTAGCTGTGTTATGGTCGGTCAAATTGCTTCAGTAGCAAGACAACACAAGTGCTCTCGCCGCTCACTCTGTCTGTTTGGGCGCCGCACTCGATCGCTCGATCGCTTTCAATCTGATCTCCCTTATCGCTTATTGCCCAAAAGACATTACTGCCCTGAAAACTAGTGGCAGCCATCTCGTTTGAGAGACAAACAGACACCGAAGAAGATAGACAAACATACACGCCGCACTTTGGACATTATCGCAAGAGCACACAAGCGATGTCGAATTATATGGCCATTGCTTTTCGCATATTAAAAACATCGCGCCATTAACAATGCAAAGCGGAAAATCATTTGCCAGCCTGACTCTTCCAATTTGTGAATTCCATTGACTGCGCTGCAAATGATAAACACTTTTGTTGAACAACTGCAGATAGGACAACTTTTAATGTCAATTTTTCTTAAACTGAAAATAAAAAAAATAAAGTCAATTTTGCACAGTTGAAAAAACGTTTTAAGCTTTAGATATTTATAAAATATTTATTAAGATGATTATTGATATCTACGTTAAAATCAAATTAAAATTAATTTTGATACAAGAGCGCCATCTTGACATCTGCAAACAAAAGTGGAAAGTTGCTCCAAATGGAACAACGCTAAAAAAATCTGCTATATGATTTTGAGTATTGTTTACAAGCACAATGCACCATTGGACATATTAACAAACCTCAAGCAAAAGTGCTAAATGTTGAAAAAGTTTAAATTTGAACCATGGGGACTTACCAAGTCCCGATTTTACAGTTTCTATTTGTGGTGACTTTCATCTGGTCATGTGAAGCTTGCTTTGAGTTTACCACCCTTTTTCCGAATCCGTGCTCAGAGAAAGTGTGCCCGTTTGGTGCCGAATGCATTCCCTCGGCCATTGATGGCCGTTCAGCAGAATGTGTCTGCCCGTCCAAATGTCGTTCATTTGGCGACTCACGTGGCAGTCGACCGGTGTGTTCGAGCAATGGTAAGCAAACACTGTATTTTCGTACAATCATCCTCTAAATGTACACTTTTTTCCAAAAGGAAAAACATATTCAAACTTGTGTGAACTTAACCGAGATGCGTGCAAATTGATGAAAGCAGTAACCGTCCTTTACAACGGCTCCTGTGGTAAGGTTTTTTACAGTTTATATTAAGTACAACCTTTTAACCAGTAATGATTGCCTAAACAGATCCTTGCTATGGCATGAAATGCCCTGATTCGCAGATCTGTCAAATAGACGATCAGCGAAACCCAGTCTGCAAGTGTAACGCAGCGTGTGGCACTGAGTTCGAGCCGGTGTGTGCGAGTAATGGTATGTTGACTATTTGACTGATACACCGAAACATATCACCAAAATGTGCTTTACAGGGAAGTCCTATGCAAATGAGTGTATTCTCAGGTTAGAAGCTTGCAAAACGCGCAAAAGTTTGAGAATTTTACATCAAGGCGTTTGTCCAGGTACCAATAGCTTTTATTTACATGTTTCTCTCATTAACTGATCGTTTCTGTGCAGATTCCAATTCATGTAAATCCCTCAAATGCACAATATACCAGGAGTGTGAAGTGAACAGATATGGCATTGCCGAGTGCCAGTGTCCTACGACTTGCGCCAAGGTGTTCCGCCCTGTCTGTTCGACTGATTTTGAAACGTTTTCATCGGAGTGTGAGCTAAGAAGACAAGCCTGTCTGTCACATCGAAACATAACCATTCGATACATGGGAGTTTGTGGTAGGTGTTGTCCACTGATTTTATAACACTTTAATGGGCTGTATTTGTACTAGACCCGCAAAACTTTTGTCATCAAAATCACGGCATCTGCAAGTATGGCTCAATCTGCCAATCGCTCGGATTGACCAACTACACCTGCGTTTGTACGTCCTGCTCCGAAGAGTACTCCCCTGTGTGTGCCAATGACATTTCCTATACAAACATTTGCAAATTCAGACATGACATGTGTCAGAAAAAAATGTCAAACGTGACCATTCGACAGGGCAGCTGCGGTTCGTTATACTATCACCTTTATTACTTATTATTAAAGCTATCTTTTTAGATGGATGCGAAAAGATCAACTGCATGTCCTACTCGTACTGTGAATCTAAACCAGGGCCAGCCAAATGCACCTGTCCTCAAAACTGCGAAAATGTTTGTTAATTACTGCAATACACATCTTTGCTATTCACTGACCAAACTATATTTCTCAGGTACCTGGTTCACGATGTGAAAATGGCGTCTGCAAAGTGGCAAGTGAAAACCTATCCTGTCAGTCATCCGAACCAATTGGCTCAAAAGCATCAAAAAACGCCTGTGAAGAAAGCGGCAGCGGCAGTGCAATGTCTCACATCAGTCCACTGGGAAGGCTTTGTCCGGTGAATGTCTGCAAGTACGATGGCGTCTGTGTGGTGGACGACGCCAGTGCAGTGCAGTGCATCTGCCAGTTCAACTGCTCCAGCAACACTGGCCTCAGCACTGGCCTGCAGATGTGCGGCAGTGACGGTCGAATGTACAATGAGTGCACCTTTCGGGAAGAGATGTGCCGCAGACAGCAGGAGATTGAGCTGGCGGAGAACATATACTGCGAAAAGTACCGCAACATTCCCTGTGAAGGGGAGCCTCCTCTGGTGGATGAGACCACGCGCAAAGAGTACAACTGCTCGGAGGAGTCATGTCCTGAGAGCAGCTACTGCCATCGAGGACTGACCTTTGCCAAATGCTGCCGAGAGCTAGATCCAGATGAAAACTGCTACGATTCTCCCTTTGGGTATGGTAGTAGCACAGATTGAGTGAACGCTTGAACTAACACTGCCTCGCTGACTAGTTGCTGTCCAGATGAAAAGACGCATTCACCGGGGCCAAACTACGCTGGTTGTCCGAGCACCTGTCAGTGCAATCGACTGGGCTCGCTGGGTGTAAAGTGTGATCCGCTGACGAAGCAGTGCCCCTGCAAACCTGCAGTTGGGGGACAGGGCTGTGACCGCTGTGAAGCAGGCTACTGGGGCATGCACAAAATATCAGAGGGCAATTCGGGATGCATTCGTAAGTGAACTGGCACTAGAATAGGTTTTTGTTAACTTATTTTATTGCTTACCTTTATGACCTCAGCATGCATGTGCAGCAAAATTGGCAGCTCTCGCCCTGATTGCCAGCAAAACGATGGTCGCTGTGTGTGCAGACCTGGCTTCAAGGGAATCAAGTGTGACATTTGTGCCGACGGCTCTCCTGTGGAGTCTTATGGCTGTGCTCGAGGTAAGCTAACAATTAGTATGCAAAGCTGTATAGAAGCTTTTAATTAAAAACAACATCTTATGCCCATTTAGTTGAGAGTATAAGCTGCACTGAAAATTCTCAATGCAAGTTTGGTGCCACTTGTCGAGATGAGCACTGTCGTTGTGACATTGACTGCTCAAACAGTAAAAAGGCTCAAGTCTGCGCCAACGACGGCTTTGCCACGCTGGCTTTCCAGTCAGAGTGCCATTTGAAGCTCTGGTCATGCAGGGCTCAAAAGCACCTGACGGCAGTAAATGCAGAAAAGTGCTTGCCGTCTGCAAAAAACTCGGCCACAACAAGTCCAGTTCGGCGGTCAACTGAATATCAAAACTATGAGAAATCAACACGTAAAGTGCTCAACACGGAAAGCGAAGCCACAATGGGAACTGGTCCGACAATGCCCACTCTTCACTGGGACTCAGAGTCAGAGCAGATGCCCTTTTTCAATGGAAAAGCCTACATTGAGATGAGCACTCTACAGGCGTACAGTAAAGTTTCCGTACAAGTAGAGTTGATTGCATACGAAGCTGAAGGGGTGATTCTCTTTAACGCACAAACCAGTACGGGCGAAGGAGATTACATTGCTCTGTTGCTGAAGAATTTGTTTGTTGAACTGAGATTTAACCTGGGCAGTGGAAGTGTCTTCTTGCGATCCGCCCTGCCAATCGTTCTCGGCCAAATTGTAACCATCGACGTGCGTCGACACTTGTCAGAAGGCTTTCTCTCAGTGGATGGCTTTGAAAATGTAACCGGAAAAAGCGATGGTCCTCACAAATTGCTAGATTTAGGAGATAGTTTATACATTGGAGGCACTCCTTATTCAGAAGTCAAAAAGATTTCTGATGTTTTAGGAACGAAAAAGAACTTTACTGGATGCCTCCGATCACTGAGGATTAATGAGCAAGTAATCAATCTTGAGCCAAGTGCATCAAAGACGGTACTGAACCTAGTTCAAGTGGGTATGTTTTGACTATGTTGCTATAACACTTTTCAAGTTAACAATTGAACTTTTTTCCTGCTTAGACTCCTGCTCTAGGGAAAAGTGCTCCCAAAGCTTCTGCCAAAATGGGGGAACATGTACACATAACGATCGCCAATCCATCTGCTTATGTTTGCCGAATTTCACTGGGGCACAATGCCAGCACAACAGTCAATTATGCACAGAGGAAAGTTGTTTGCAAAATTCAATAAGCATTTGGGATTTTTGGAACAATTCTTACGTCGAAATGCCTACACTGCAAGGTGTTAGCCAGGCGTTTCGCATTGAAGGTAGGATGAATGTTGCAAATCATTTAAACTTTCCTACATTGAAATAATTTATTTACAGTTTGGATTATGGCACGATCACCCAATGGTATTATTTTGTACAATGGCCAAAGTAAAGGCGATTTTGTGGAGTTGAGCCTCGTCGAAGGTTACGTGCATTACAGTTTTAATCTAGGCGGACAAAGTAATAAAAGGTGAGTGTTCAAGATAATGTTGCCCTACTGATCTAAAATACTAACTTTATTTGCACTCGAAAGCAGCGGTACTTTGGCAATTAAGTAAGAAAGAGTGATTGATAAACACTTGCAGTTTAAAACAACACTTTTCTTGTTTATCGGCAGATCAAACACACAGCTTTCATTGGGAGAATGGCACCGCGTTGTTGTCACGAGAAACGTGAAAGAAGGAATCCTGGAGATCAACGACGAGTAAGTCAAACAAAACTCAGTTTTAACATGTTCATTAACAATTATCATTTTATACCAGGCCTGCAATCACTAATTTTGCTAAGGTATAATTGGGTATAAATCAAACTATATTTAATTTTGAAACTTTAAAGGGAAATTTGAATGAGTTAAATCTTGATGAACCGTTATACTTTGGAGGTATTGGTGAAAAATCAAAAAGAAATGCAATCGGAACAAACCACTTTAATGGAGCAATCGAACGCATCACACTAAATGGAAGTTTATGGGGAAACGCACTAAGTCGTGCAAACAAAATTGTCAATGTTCAGAACTATCAAGGACCCCCTTGTGGTTACGAGAATCCGTGTCTCAATCAAGGAAAATGCATTTCTTGGTGTATGTGATCGGCAAACATTTTCAATAATGCCATTTCAACTAATGGTTTTAACGCTTTTCAGTAAACACATACATTTGCCAATGCACGACCGAGTTTCATGGTTTGCAATGCGAACAAAGTAAGTGACATCGTATGATTTTGTAACATGCTAACTTGTACTTTATCTCCCAGAAATGGACAGCAGCGTTAAACTTGTTAGATTCGACAATTTCTATTTTGTTGAATATGACAGCAACTACTTTCCTCGGTAATTATAATTTTTTGAATATGTGTATCAGCATTTTATTTTGCTAAACATTTTTCATCTAGCTCAAAACAACAGGAAAACAGGATTGAACTGACTCTGCACACTCGATCAGCCAATGGCCTGCTCATATGGACAAGCAAAGATTCCCAAACACTTGCCGACTACCTTGCTGTTGCTTTGGTTGACGGCTTTCTCGAGTTTAGGTTCAACCTGGAAAAACAAAGTCAGTATTTGGCTGTTCTGCGAAGTTCCAACCGAATTGACGACGGCGAAACACACAACATTATTTTGTCGAGGTAAAACTAAATGGTTGCCAAGTAGACTCAATAAACAAACGCCCTATTTTACAGGAACAAACGAGTCGGCATCATTCAAATCGACAACAAGTACATGAATAGTACGGTGTCGGAAAGGGGGGCCACTGAGCTGAACAGTGACAAGAAGCTGTGGATAGGTAATCTCATCTCTTCGTGATAATGTTTTTGTTACCAACTAAAACACTTGCACTTTTTGTTTAGGTGGCTTTTCCAACCTTCCAGTGGGCTTACCAGACGCCTACTTTAGTCCATTTTCCGGGTGCTTGATCTCTGTTCGCGTGGACGGTATTGCCCTCGACTTGACCAGTCTGACTGGTGATCTCATCAGCAAGTGCCAATAACTGAAAGACTGTGGGCTGTGGCTGCTGTCGCATGACTTGCAACAGTGCTCTGCCAAGCAACCAATTTATCACCACCACAACACCAACCAGTGCCTCTGAGTCAGTTAAAACGCCATTGACAATGACGAGGATGTCTGGACTGATTACGGCGATTGTGTGGACGACGCATTTATAGATTATTATTCAAGCCTCCGAATTGCCTCTTATCGCTACCGTTTACATCGTGCGATAAGCATCACTTGAGCAAAGGAGGAACAACTTTCACCGGTTTACTTTGCCTGAGTACTTTTCAGCCTTTTCCGAGAGTGCCGTTGTCACTTGATGAGCACTTGTTGGCAAACTGAAAGGAGATTGAAGATTGACTGCCTCGTGTCTGTAAATATGGAAACAGCACTCATCTACGCGCTGGTCGGCTTTGTTACTGTCATTGTTTTTACCTTTCTGTTTGTTCTCGTTAAAAGACGGCTCCGTATCAACAAACTGCGTAAACACTTGGCCACAGATTACTATGTCGTCGAGTTTCAAGATTTAACGTCAGAAGTGGAGACAAAAGTTCTCTTGAAAAACAAACAGACCAACAAAGATTATATGGCCGATTATTGCCAATCTCAACGCACAATTTTTACAACTAGTGTCTGACATTTTGCTCACATCATCTTAATTTGTACAGTCATTTCACTTTTTTACAATTGTATATAAAAATAAACTACAGTTGAACTTTGTTTACTGCAATTCTGGGTTTCGAAGATGATCAATCAAATTGAGGATTAATTTGATGTGCGCTTTTACCTTTGAAGAATTTTCCACCAATGATTCTAGTGTTTTGTTATATATCTCGATACGTTTCTCGATGAATCTTGATGCTTCAACTAGCGTCAGTTCAACAAAGTAATTGAGGCCCACATCCAGGAAGATCATGTCGCTCTTTGGTCTAAGAAAAAAAATCAAATGTAAACAAGTTTGATAAGCAAGTTCACAGCAAATACTCACACGACACATTTAACATAGCAGTTGGAGCCAATATCACTCATCGTCTTGAACGGTCCTCCCTTGTTATCTTGAATAGTTTTTATTGTCGACTTGATATTTGTGTACTCGACCACTCTTTCACATATTGATTCGTAGTTGTTCATTATACGCTGGAGATCTCCTTTAAGGACAACATCGATGAACTCCTCGTACTTGGTGATTTGGCTATTAATTGAAGCATCACTCATTTGACTTGGATTCATTTTGATAAAAAAAGAAAAAATTGAAGCCGGTTTCTTTTTTAAATCTCTTGATGATGATGAATTTTCACAACAAAAATGAAATGTTTAGGGTGCTTGAATCACGTGACACAACAACGTTTTGAGAAGCTCATTTACACAATGCCAGTTAACCTTTAGCAAATTAATACTGTGCAGACGAAGATTTGTTTGTCCTTTCTTGATTGAAAGCTAACCTGTTCTGTTCTGGCTGAGCGAATTGGCTGTTTGGTCTGTGATTCAGAAGCGAGGTGCATGTCCTTTCTATTTCCTCTTGTCGACTTGTCCTCTTAAAACTCCTGTGATTTTCTTCGCTACTGTTGAGGCATTGACACCATATTAAAAGACTGCAGATTTGCGCACCTTTTTAAAGCTTTGTCCTGTTACCTGTATTGATACTGACCAAAACAACTATGAGTTTATCTAAACAAGCGATTGACAAGAATGCAGAGTTGAATGAAGACGAACTCAGCGAATTGTTGGACAGTGCACTTGACGATTTCTGCAACAGCGCCGACAAATCTGATAAAACAAAAAGCTCTGAGTCGCCACAAAAATCAGTGCCTTTAAACAAGCCGACAACTGGCTCCAAGTTATCTGCAAATGAAAACCCTTTTAATTTGAATGATGATAATGCCGCTTTTCGGCTTTTTGAATCTGACCCAGAGCTTAAAGAGTGCTTTACCAATCTAATGAAAACTTGCAATGAAGAAGGTAACGTTCCTTACACTTTGTTTTGATTTACCTCCCAAATAACTTAAACTTTTTATTTGCAGTCGGAAATGATGACAATGACTTCCGTGAGTCTCTTCACAATACGCTGCGAATTATTTCTGAGAAAGCGAAAGACATAGCCGGAGATGAGAACATTGTTTCAGAGGACGACATTGCAAACACCCTGGCGAATTTGGCCGAGTTGAACAGCGGCGGAGAATCTGGTAGTGCCGGAGTTGGCGGGGCGCAATCTGATCTAAAGAATATTATGCCGCTGATGTCTAATATCATGGAAAACTTGCTGTCTAAAGATTTTCTGTATCCAACACTTTCTGATTTAAGTACAAAGGTTTGTTTTTCACAAGATCTTAAGATGATTGTAGCACATTACTTATTCATTTTTATTTCATCACACTAGTATCCGGATTATTTAAAAGAAAACAAAGAAACACTGTCTGCAGAAGATTATTCTCGTTACGAAAAGCAATACAAACTGATAATGGAGATTTGCGAAGAATTTGAAAGTGAAGGCGACAATGAAAGCGCCGAATGCAAAAATGCTCGCTTTAATCGAATACTCACCCTGATGCAAACTATGCAATCACATGGAACTCCACCTCCAAGTCTGGTTACTCCCAGTACCATCAGCCCTGATGCAATGGGCGATCACCTGAACATGCTAAATCAGTTTGACGATCGAAACTGTTCTATCATGTAACCTCCGAATATCGGGTTAGAAGATTCGGCGTAATGTTCTTTACTTATTTTTTCTTTACTCCTCTACATATCTTACTGTTATAAGCATAATACTTTTTTCAGGCAATATTTTTGTATAGAGCGATACTGGTATAAAGTTATTAAAGCAATTATTCATCACGCAGCGCATTTTCACGCTTCGCTGAACGCCCTGAAGTTACCTGATAAAAACGGTTTACCTTTCGTCAGTTGACATGCGCGAAAGGTCATTCTCAGTCAGGGTCATTTTTTTGTTGACGGTTGAGTGTTTGGCCACATTGTTTCTCCCTTGGTGCCGCTTTTTTGCCAGTGTCCGTTCAAGTAGAGATTATTATCGTTCATTTCAGCGTACACGCTTTCTTCGACATTTTCCCCAAAAACATGAAGACCAAGCCCGACATACCTTTGCCATTTAAGCGTTCCTTTCGCCACTCTTCGTCGTTACGCAATCCTCGACATTTGCACCGCATCAATGCCAACTCTGTTCCTTTGTTTCGTACCTCCGTTCGCTATTCAAAGACGCAACAGGTATGCCACCTTTATAATATTAACATTTTTGGCCTATCTCAAGGCCGAGTTGCTGTTACAAGCTGAAAATGCCAGATGCTCTACACTCCTCACTTTACTTGCGTGAAGGTTAATCATTATATTTTCATTTGCTGTTCTGCGCCTGTGAAAGATTCAATTTATACAATGACACGGAATTGAACACCTTATGATTTGATAATTACAATGAGAGACTTTGTTGCGAGTGCTCTGCTCATCGACACTTGACTAGCTGCTGGAATTGCAAGACAATGCACACTTTCATAGTCCGTCAGTGACTCAGAGGCAGCAAATGCGGAGTGGCAGGTCATTTAGCAAATTGGATTAGTAGTCATGTTGTGACAGCATCACCGACAACAATGGACGTGGCAGGCGAAGGAAGCGAGCCCACTACAACTGCCAATGGATGTGCACAATGGATAGGCGCATTAATGTACGAATGGCTAGGCCCAATTGGTCGAAAGGCGAATTCCTCGTCGGCGTGTCTCTTCAGTCTTTAGTCGTTTTGTTTGCCCAGGTCGAAGCCTGCAGACAGCTAACTGTTGTAGACATGTGTGTGCAGTGTGTCTCTGTTGAGTCAACAACAGCAACAGGCCATGTCTATCCACCGCATAAGGCATCACACAATCCACCATGGCTTAATTGCCGCTTAATTTGCACGAGCAGGCTGCAGACTGCAGACTACAGACTGCTCCTACCTGCGACAGTGACGGTGACGTTATAATATGTTTTCTCTCACCTATACACTAGTAGTATTAGTACGTTTGTCATTTTCCGAGCCGCTTTCACTCGTCGCACCAATCGTAGATCGGCACTACGCTTCCCTCAAAGCGGCTTTTGTTCCCTCGACACCACAACTGTCACTGACTGATCGAAAACATTTGCAATTTTACCGCCCATCAGTGGCAGTGTCACTCTACAGCACTTGGCAGTGCCCTGTCTCCGTATCACTGCCGAATTAGCATCATCAACGAGCCCACTCCATGTTCTACTCACTTTACCACCACGCACACTTCTGGTGACCATGCAGCGATACATTTACGCCATCATCGAGAAGCGGACCAGCTTCTGCTATGTAGACACAAGGGTATGAGCGCTTTTCTTTTTCTTCTTCGTCGTCTTTGACTTTCAATCGTCCCCTTCTGAAAGTGACCCTTTCGACACTGAGTGTTTGTGCCAGTTTTTTGTTTTTATTGCATCTATTAAGCAGCTCCTGTCTTTATGGTTCACCTTTTTGTGATCCAGTTTATATGCCATATTATGGTTTTAAGCCTACCATTTTGACAGGTGTCAGTCTGGAAGACCATGTGAGTGCGCAACAGCAATCGGAAGTGTTGGCAAATATTTACCACAATCTTATCTCTCTACTGTGCGATATTAGACGTGCCACTTAACTCCATATCGCTATGGCGACCGTTTTAGTGGGACATTTAGTGACGTGCAGCAAAACTCGTGCTACGGTCAATTTACCTCTTGCGGCAAGGTTAGCCTTCAGTGGACTGCCATGCGTTCACTTGTACCACTGTACGGCATCCTGACGATTACTGCCTCCTGTCTGCTTGTTCATTAGTGGCAATCCCACCTGTGCACGCCGCTACTAGCTGACAATTAGGCAGCACCAGCACAAATTAATGGCACTGACAGTGACTTACCTGTGTGAGTGTTCGATTGCCACTGCTACCTGCCACTTGCCGGCAGATGAACACAGGCCCTCCTCGCCAGCCAAACCTGTATTATCCATCAGATGGCATCGTTCAATGGAAACGATGCAACCACTACCAGCACCACGAGCACCGCTGTTGCTGCTACACTGCCTGCCACTTGTCGATGAGCGACGGTGCCATCCGAGTGGAGATGCTGCAGACATGCTGCTTCTGCTGCTGCAGTTCAGCGCCGTGCTGCAAGTGTTGTTTATTTTCTTTTCGCTGAACAGTCACTTCTGGCAGAGTGACTGATTAGGCCAATCTCAGTAAAGAGCTAATTGCCTGCCCTGACGGACGATAGAAGTGCTCAGAGGCATGCTCTGGGAATGCACCGGAAAAGACTGCTGGTGGTGGTGGTGGTCAGAGAGAGAGAGAGGGCTCTTTATGCTCCTGTGTCACTGCGGGTGCACTGTCTCGTGTCTGCAGCTGATATGAGATGGGGAGGGAAGGTGCTGCTGTCGACTGCGGCGGATCTCCCTGCTAGTGAATCACCTCCATCAGAGGCAACAGCAGCAGCAGCACCGACACCTACACCTTCTTGAGGAGCGCGCGTAGCAAGTGCGAAGTGGCTAATAATAACCGGGCTGGCGCAACAGCGTCGGCGAAGCAACAATCAAACTTGCTTTCTGCTACAACTGCTCCCCGCCAGTGCCTATCAGCGCCGTTTCTACAATGCACTGCAATAGTAGCCATGTCTACTACTGTCTGTGCGCCTGTTTGTAGTTCCTCTTCACAGCTCTCCTCACCCCACCACAGCTACGACAGTCGGGCACGTTTCTCTGCGGCCTAGACTGCTCGTGGGCACCATCATCGATGCGGCTTTGATCGGTCGGTCACACCTGAGCAATGGGCAATAGCTTCAATAAGCCTGCCTCTGTCAAAAATCCCTTTCGCCGTTCTCGGTTCGCCTCAGCCTCTCTGCGCGTCTCTTCCAAATTCGACCCCATAAACAGTGATGCATACTTTCTGCGCCAAGTTGCGTCCACCCGTAATGTACGCTTACTTATTACACTACTGTTATTACTACACCTCGTCATTTCAAATGATCAGTGCGCTCACTCGCTCAATCTTTGCATATACGCTAATCCGCCCGGTCTACTTTACTCTTCCCCAAATGACTAATAACTGCTTTCTTTCTTCCTCAAACATGTGCTCAAACAGGAATATGATTTGCAACAGAAGGTAAAGCTGACAAACTGAGAATGATGATTGCGGAGACATGACATTTATTACCTGTTGTTCACCACACAGATTGACTTGGAAATTAAGATGCGCGAGGGCACGGCAAAGCTACTGGCAGCTTGCAAGCACATGAACCAAAGTCTCGAGGCTGCCAAGTCTTTGTTGACCAGTGATACTCGACTAGCTGAGTTTAGAAATGAGCTAGCGCTAAGAAAAGGAAGTCAGAAAAACAAGTAATTTCACAAAAGTTCTTTCAGCATGTTTCATCATGTGCTTAACACAATGTACTTCTTTACAGGACTAAAAGGGCAACCGTTCATAATGGCAATGCGTCAGTGTCTGGTACGGTTTAGTTTGTTTGTTAATCGTTAACTGATCAAATTGATTTTTCAGACATTCGTATTCCTCTCATCTGGAAGGAAACGGAATATTTCAAAAATAAAGGAGACTATCGACGTTTTGCCGTATTCTGTTTGCTTCAAATGGGCAGCGAAATTTATGATACTGTGATGGTCAATGTAGATCGAAATTCTACAGACATTTGCTTTGAAGATTTATTCAAATTCCACAAAATTCATCCAGATTTTCAGTTTAAACTTTATGTTTACGCCAGAGTGTTGGAAGACGACCTCAGTATGGCACCATCTCATAAAAAACTAACCCAAAAAATAACCAGTTCGGTTAGTCGAAGTTTTGGTAGAAAATTTTCTTCTCAAATGAAAGATTTTGACTCTGAATCGTGAGTATCTTTGTCAGAAAACATGACAAACATCTGATGCTTATTTTGTTTATTAATGCAGAGGACCTAAGTTTTATTTGATGGCCACCGCTGCTCTCAACTTGAAAGACGCGTCTGATGTGATAAAGACGTACGATCTGACAGTAGAAGAAGTGGAGAAAAGCATGCAGTTACCGCTTTTTGGCGACTTTTGCTGTCGGTTTGCTGTTCAGCCAGAAAGTCAGCTGAAAGAGTTCATATCAGGTTTAGTCATGTACCAGTCGGCTGCTTCCAGGGGCGAGCATGCACTTTTCTGGTGCAGCCTAAAGAACTTTCGTCTACACCTGTGGTCTGTTAAAGAAGAGTTAAAAAGTGAACCGGTCTTTGTGAAGCATACCATCAGCAACTCCCCTGCCAGCATTGTCGTTCCAATCGGTAGCAGCACTAAAATCAGCCTCACTGAAAATAACTCACTAACAGTGTCGAATGGTGATGCTAGCCAGAGTCACTGTTTCAGAGCCTGCTCTGGTTCCATCACTGACTGGCATCGTGCCCTGCTTGCCTGCAGAGAAGCTTTCATCGCCTGGGAGCCCATTGCTGAATACCAAATGGAGTTGGCTCAGTTCACTCAGCCGAGATCTAACTATTTCTTGAGAAATAGGCTTCCAGGCTCACTATACGATGAGACACCAATTCAAGGTAAACTCGTGTGAACAAAAGAAACAAATCTTTAATTAATTGTTTTGCAGAACTTAAAAAGCGGCACTCAAAGTCATTGTCAAATGTGTCCTCTCTTGACACCAAGTATAATTCATTTGGCAACAGCTCGCACCTTCGTGCCTCAAAGCTGATCAGCTAATCGAGTCATAATAACTTTGTACATACGACCCTGTAAAATACTATTTACTTATTTAAAATATTTATTGACATGAAAAGACATTTTTGTTACAAAAGCTGATGAATGGTTATGGATTAACTACTGAATGAATTTAGTGCGAGAAGTTGGCTACAAAGTTGGTGGGCAGCTTTACTTTAACTCGATTCTTCTTGCGGTTGGTCAGAAGAGTCGACGAGAAAGGCTGTTGCAGCTGCTGTTCAGCCGGTGGCCAGATAGCGTAGTAGACGTCATTGCACACAAAGTTGATCAACGCCACTGCCTTCGGCTCAAAGTCCTCGTCGAGAAGGTAGTCACGTTTGGTGTTCATGATCACCACCGATGAGACGACAATCTGCAAGAGAAAAGGGTTCGGCGTCAATGAGAATGCTTCAAAGAGCACTATGTGGCGTACAGAATTAAGCAGAATAATCTGGGTACTCGTCATTATAGTTCGAGTTAACCGAATCAAAAAGGTCCCTAAGAAAGTTTTGCAAATTGGCGCCTTCATAATAGCAAATAACTACCGTGGCTAGAACGACCGAAGAGAAGAACAAAGTCAAGAAGGCAAATGTTCCACAGGAGCAGCACATGTCGCTCTGGTCAGATACGGACGGCAAATGATGAGTGGTTCTTTACTGCCTCTCCGTCCTCACTCCATCACCACGACTGCTTTCTTTCGTTTGTGGTCACACTGCGGTGTAAACTGCAACAGACTACCAACTTTCTTTGCCAAGGTAACACGGAAACGGACATGCTGCGACAGTTTCCACCAAAGAACCTAAGATACACAGCCTCTCTTTCCTCCACTGTGTCCCTTCACTGCAGGTGGATGAACTCTGAACTGACGATTGTTGCACTGTGAAACCTGACTACTGAAAGAACGTAACCAATCAACACTATACTGCTAGCTTCAATCAGCGCAATTTATCGATCTCTTTCTTAGTTGTTATGATTCTCAAAGTTTCCGGGTCGCCTTGCAGGTACTACAGTTTTGTTTTCTAGTTATTAATTATTACAATCTCAAGCTTTTAGTTGAAAGCGTATAAATGACATGTGATGTATTATTAATTAGCATTACAAAGATGACTGCCATCTTGAAAGCTCCGTGTTTGGTAAACACATTCTCCAAATGTCCTCTAGGGATCTTTGTGCCCGTTCAAGTACAAGAGCGGTAATGGAGTTGGAACGAGAAGAATGAGATAGTGCCTTCGCAAATTAGAACAGTGTTTACAAGCAACACAGTGCAGGCAACATTTGTCAGTAATGAATTGTCAGTAGTTGTGCGCGTACAATTCATTGAGAATGACAGCACCTGTCAGCACTGGAGGGTTCCATTGACACTGCTTACAAATGAGCTTAGGTGAATGAGGGTACATTCGCCAGAAGGCGCCCTCGCTAGATTCGACTCACACTTTTGGTTGGCACTAGCGACGGCGACCGTACTCGGCAGCTGAGAGCTGTGCCAGCCGAGTTGTGCTTCCACCATTGAAAGGTAGGCATGCGTGGCCTGCCACTGCAATGGGCCAGGTTCGAGCGTGGTACAGTGCCAGTGGTGGATCGATGCATGAGAAAGGTGTTCCAATTGACGGAAAAGTGAACTCACTCTCGGCGGTAGGAAGAGGGCCGGCTCTGGGCGACACCAGTGCCCGAGAAAGGGGGAGGGCGGCGTTGGGCGAAGGCTGCTCTGGGCTTTGCAGTGCGCCCAGTGTGCCTCAGTCTCCGTGTCAGCCTTCAGCTGCCTCCTCCAGCTGCATCTTCAAGTTTTGTATGCTCGTACTGGACTTGCATCGGTTACCTCGGTGCGTGCAATTAGAGAGGCCTCTGCAGGCGTCTGGGCAGTGTGAGCGAATCGATAAGGCTTAGGCAGTGAAACAAAAGCCCATAAGTGACGACATTAAAGCGACTCTATCGCCACTGTTGCAGGCCTACGCTCTGAGTATTAAAGGTGGATTTGTCTTTCGATGGCTTTTATTTTCACTTTCGCGCGGTGGCACTCTCCTTTCTTCCTTCTCTTTTGTGCGCCAGTCCTCCCTGCCGCCTGCTGCTGCCGTCTGCTCGTCAGTCGCATTTAGTGGGCGCTATCGGAAGCCATCGGACCAATGTTGAATTGCATCTTGCACTGCGACCACCACCACCACCACCACCACTAGCACCAGCACCAGCGCCAACAGCAACACCAGCAGAAGCACTGGCAGTGCCAGCACCAACACTACTACAAACACGACGACATTGCATTCACTGCTGTATTTGCTGGCGCTCGTCTAATCTAAGGCAAATTACAGGCAATTATATTTCGCGTCTCATTTCTCGCTTGGGTGTGTGTGCGGCTGCTTCTGAAAGGAGCGCTCCTTTCTTCGAGCACCCAACTTGGCGCTAATTGGTGCTACACCTCGCCGGACATTTGCATTGTCACCCCCTTTGAGGTGTGCTCAAGCCAATCACCGCGAAGGAGTCAACAATCACGTACCTTTGTCCACCCTGCCACTGTTATTGTTTCTTCTCTCCGTGTAAACCTCCCTTTCAATCGGTAAGTTCTGCCCAGTGATTAGCCACTGTGCACTGTGCACTCGCTCTCACTTTTCGATTAGCGAAAAAACATTGATTGGCATTACTACGGCGTCAGTGCTGCTTACAAGCCAATTAGACACTACAACAAATAATGGGCAACTGCCGTTGTGATTTATGAGTGACAATGGCTACTCGAGCTAATGTGATTATCGCTAGAGAACAAAAGTCGGATTTTTTTGCTGGGCAACTGACCAAAAGAAATGCTGTGTAGCGCACTAAACATTACCATAAATTAGCCCTCTTTGTCACTTGTTTGTTAGCATGTAAATGTGCTTAGAAGCTCAAAAAGACTCCATTGTTGCCTAGCAGACTAGTGAAAACTGGTCGACAAGCAGATCAATGGCGGCAGTTTTGACGTTCAAGTGCCGCATCCAAGTGAAGCATTTTCCACGTCGGCATTCCAAGTCTGTTTGCTCGCCTAACTTTGCCATTAGCTTAGGCAAATGGCTACCCTTTTGTTTGAACAAATAATTTGATCAAGAACGTCGACTTGGCACATTCCTCAAAGTGAAATTGTGAATTGTGAAACTTTTTGCAAGTCACAGCTGTTTTTAAAACGGGCAAACGTTTGCTTAACCAATTAGTAGCTGGTAGTTATAGTTTTATTAAAGTAGCCGATCACTCTACAAGTCTCTTAATTAGCTACATCAAAGTGTTTTTTTAAACGTACTTTGCGGCGACTAATCAGGAAGTAATTGGGTTAGAGCTAATCCTTAATGAGGTGTAAGTGCCAGCATATGTAGCTCTGCAAATAAAAATGAGTTTTTCTTGTAACTTAAAATTAATTGGATAAATTTGTTTCTGTTTTTTTACCTGAAAGTGATTTGAGCAGTTGTCAACGCCCTTGATAACACAAGTTTACTGCAAAAATGGCCGCTTTCTTAGCAAAACAGATGGTAAGCATGGCTGTTGTTTGTCTCTCTCACACCTTCTAAACTTAATCCTTTGTAGGTCGGTAACCAACTTTCTGCGGTTAAAGGTTTGACATTTGGTGGTGCCGTGTCTTGTTTTTGCTTTTAAAGTTGACCACGCTTTTCTTCTATTCCAAGCAGACATGGGCGGCAACGATGCACCAACTCCAGAAGAGAAGGAAAAGTTGGAGCAGCTGGAAAGAGAGCGACTGGAGGCACTAAGGTAAGCTAGTTAGGCTTCGTATGTTACAATGTTTTTGTGTGTGTGCTTCAAGCTTTGCTGGCCTGCGGCGAATGGGTAGACTGGTGCAGCAGCTGCAGATTTGAATTTTGATTTCGAGCTTTGACTACTAACTAGACGTGTTTGGTAAGACTTGGTAGGCTTCGCTGGATGACGAGTTTGATTGAGCTGTTGTTAGTTGCATAGTTTGAGCTTGGATGGCTTTACCTTTTTCAGTAAAAGTTGTGAGTAGTCTTGAAAGGATACTTTGAGGAGTTAGAAAGGGAGTGAAATCAGGGTGAAATGACTCGAGGGGCCAAGTGAAACTCGAAGCGTTTGCTCCACACGTTTGCTGACCTGCTCTTGATCGACTTTGAAGAGAGCAAGAGGAACGGCGCAAGGAGAAACACTCCAAAATGGAGGAAGAACGGGAGAAAATACGCAAAGGCATTCGAGACAAGGTAGGGTGCAATGTTGCAAGTGCCAATCCGAATGACAGTGCCACTAATCTCACTCGGCTCGCCCCACTGGCTCCAATCTGCAGTACAATCTGAAAAAGAAAGAATCGCCTGGAGGCGGAGAAGACCCACAGGACCTGTCGAAACGGGAGTCAATCTGCTCAGAGTCCAGTCTGAACCGACCAAAGAAGTCACCCGAAGAACTGGTGACAGAAGGCGATCCACAAGACGAGTTCTCAAGTAGGCATACCTTGTCGCGGCACACTGGCCGCCCATTTATCTCCCGCCATATAGTCTGCATGTCTCTAAGGATGTCCGAACATAGATGTTGTTGTCTTGATGTTGTAGGAGGATTGTGCCGTAGTAGTGCTACCTAGTCAGCCTTCAGTCCTGACAATGCTACCCACTGAATGTGTACTTTGATGCGCAACCACTGCTACACTAACATTACTTTTTCTTTCTTCCTCCTTGTCTCTACCTCTTTCTCTCTGGTCGCCTGAACTTTCAGAGTTGAAAAGCAGCTTTGAGCAACGTTTTGCTGACTTTCGTGCTTCTCTAGAATCGCGCTGTGTAGTTAATTAATTAGCAAAGTCGGTCTGCTGTGACGACAACGACGGTGCTACGGTGCTTTGACAACTACTGCAGCTATTGTGCTTCGCATTTCCACCACTATCACTTTTCATTCTCTTCATCACTTTTTTTGCTGTTGAAAAAGGCTGCACCCGCATCCGAAGCAGCGCACACAAAGGCTGAACACGTACACTTTTGAACCAATTTGAGTCCTCTGAACCGAAGCCACCCGTTTTATTTGTTCTCCATTGTACTTTTCCCCTTGTTTCTTCCTTTTGATCAACGAACAACGAATTTCCACTTTTTTCCTAATAACCTAACCTTGTTAAACAATGCCATCTATTTCCTGACATGTTATAACTATCACAATTTGACTTATGATATCCCCTAGTTTGCATTGTTTTGAACTTGTTGTAGTGACCGTACCGAAGTCGTACTGCACTGTACTTGCAGACCAGCCATACAGTTCTCTGCACAGCTCAACCATCAGCAGATTGGTGCTACAACACACACACACAACTTACACCACACAAACTGACCACTCTAGAGAGGTCTGGTCAAACTAGAATCAATCAGGCTCTGCACAAAGTCCACAGCTGCAGTACACTTGACATGTTGCAGGCAATCCCCGAACAGCCACTGGGACCCAGAAAGTTGATCTACGCTGAGCAGCAAATAAAGGCAGTTCTGTTTACCCTCACCGTTCTGACACCCTTTTGTCGCATCGTCTTCTATATAGACATTAACATTTGCCTGGGCTTCACTGCACTGAATTTAGGCATGCAAGCCTTCGGTGTGAGTGTGTGTGCGTGGCTGTGTATGTGACTGGTGCCACATACGCTCTTCTCGAACGCTTCACTGGAAAGCGGCCATTTGTGTCAAGCCCCACTGAGCTCAGCGTCAGGCCAAGCTGCACACGGCGACGGTGATGGCAGAAGCGAGCATCACAAGACCACTCTCTTTCGTCGCTGTCACACAGAAAGCAAGAGCAGGCCTTCTGCCAACTTTCTGTTCAGCTCCTTTCAGTGTCCAGCTAAAGATGAAACCCGCGGACTAGTCGAGGCAGCCTGGGGGAGAAGCGTCCCTGCCGTGCTGCCTATCTCTTTGAAGCCAACTCCAATTCAATGGCCATTAAGAATATCCTCCAGATCCGCTGTCAATGGCACACTAAAGATAGGGAGAGAGAGAGCACCAGAGAGCAAAGTGGAACAATTTCTCTGCAATCAGCAATTGTTGGTCGTGCCGAGAATCGTGGTCGCTGCTTGAGTCCTTTTCGAGGTCGAGTCCTCTATCGGGTGCAGCGCCAACTGCAGCATCGATCGACGTTGGTGCGCGCGCTGGCGAAGACAACACACAGGCAGACAACGAGTTGCTGGAGAGCGCATTCGAAGGCAGTTCTCTTCAGTTGTCCGCGCTGGCGACGGCACAAGGCAGTGAGGCCATATATAGAGAGAGGCAAAATCAATCAGGAGGTGGTGGTGGTGGTGGTGAGGAATTGACATTGGAATAGAGAAGGGAATCGCGCATCGACGCTACCCTGGCGGTGTGACTCTTTGCGTGTTCAGCAATGCGTAGAGCACCGAAGGAGTTTCTGGAGCAGGGAATTGTTTCAATCTTGTTGACTCAGAAGCAGGGATAGCTAGCTCCAGTGACGCTGTTCGGCTCAGAGACTGCCTCTTCTCTTCTCTTTCCTTCTTTTCCTTTCCCTTTCCTTCTCCTTCTTCCCAGCTGCCTGTGCTCTTCTTGGCGAGAGTGTGTCAGCAAGCCTAATCTGCCTGCACTGCTCGTCACTGCAATGTTTGCTGGCACAGTTGGCTAGCGCATTTGCTGTTGTGATATGCCTGGCACAGTCTGCCAGTGAATTGCACCTCTAACCACCACCACCACCATCACCATCACCACCATCCCCATCGCACCACCTCCACCACCGTCGCACCACTGCACCACTTTTTGCACCTTTTCCAATACAACCATTTTACACTTGGAACCAAAATCATAGGAAATTGAATTAAATTTTCTTTGCAAACACTGTATCAACTGGCACTTGCCCTTCGCTGCAACCCTTTTACTTTGAGTAGCTCTGCTGTCAACCTCAAGCACTGAAGCAGTGCCAACAAGTCTCTGCAACTTTGCTGACTACCCTCTAAGCTCGTCATCTGCCTTCCTCAGCTGACCAGCGTCAATTATCTCGGTTATCGTGAATAATTTAGAGATTGCCTTCTTCTTAAATACCTGAATACTTTACCACTTCAAAATGGCTGCATTCATAGCCAAACAGATGCTGGGTGACCAGATGAGCGCCGTCAAAGGTATGTCTGGTAGTCCTTGATGTGTTGCGCACAAATGACCACTAGGTCAACAATTGCCTTCATTGTGCTGTTTATCATTTTCCCTCAGACATGGGCGGCGGCGAGGGACCAACTCCCGAAGAGAAAGAAAAGATGGAACAACTTGAAAAAGAGCGTTTGGACGCTTTGAGAGAAGCTGAAGAGCGTCGAGTGGAGAAACATCGAAAAATGGAAGAGGAACGAGAAGGAATGCGCCAGGGAATTCGAGACAAAGTATGTTGTTGTTGTTGTTGTTGCAACTTCTTGAACACCTTGATAACACTGAGGACATTTTGCTTTGACAGTACGGCATCAAGAAGAGAGAAGAAAAAGAAGCCGAACTGAAGAAGAAACAGGAAGAGAAGATGGGTTTAGGTCCTGGCGCAGGAGCTGACAGCGGGCTAAATCGCAAGAAGAAGACGCCCGAGGAAATCGCCGCCGAGCAGGCCGAGGCAAACCAGGATGACTTTACGAGTAAGTAGACCAACAGAGTGTCCCACTGACCGGATGACATCAACGACGACCTCTTTCACTCCTCTAGAGCTAAAAAACTCCATTGAAACGCAAGTGAATGACATTAAAGGTCAAATAGAAGAGAAGTGTTCCATCCAGTGAGGTGCTCGGTGGTTCTCAGTGCAGGTCTAATGACTGTGTGTCCTCCACGACCTTTGTCCTGAATCCCTTCACCGTCACCGTTACCTTACCCTCCTTTGTTCGTTACGTCATTTTGCGCTTAGGGAAGAACTAATTCAAGTTATTCTTCTAGTGCCACTATTAACCTTGTAAACATTGTGTGAGTACCTTCTTCATTTTGCTACTATACTTCATCCTCGATACAACCGTCGATTTACCGCTCCTCTGCTTGGAACAAATGAACTTATTTCTGCTGTGTCTTAGATCTTCTTCTTCTTCTACTTCTTTTCCACTAATCAACGAATCTTTTGCCCGGATAGCTATCTATTTTCTAAGGTTCCATTGTTATTTTCTTATCTCTGTTGATTTGAACCTTCACAAGTTTTTTCTTCAACGTTGCCGTCTTTCTGAGCATTATCTTCTATAGATTTCTCTCTTTCTTAGGCCTAGCTAGCATAGGCAAGTACACTCTGGGGTGTGTGAGCAGGCGCCAACAAGACCTCACCCATTGACCAGTTCCCTCGCTAAGCTCAGTTTCTCTATTTTCGAATGGACTGGTCATCAGTGTAGACGCAGCTGTCTTGTCTGTTCTCTGCCTGTCCGCTCACCAACCAGAGCCGACACTCGAGCTCGACCCAATGACACCAACACAACACCACTGACACCTGACAAATTTGCAAACACGAGACAACACACACACACACACACTAACCCACACACACTTACACATTCCCAAGAACATACACACACACACAAACATTAACACACTTTAAGACGGGCCGGAAAGGAAGTGCAACGAACTCGTCAGCCACTGTTTCACAAAGAAGCCTACCCCAAACCCAATTCCCACCAACTGTCAGTCGATTGTGATTTATTCTACTTTACTGCTTCTGCAAGTCTTTGACATTATTATTCCTTTACAGCTTCTTTCTATTCTGGCTAGCCTTTGCTGAACAATGTAGCTCAATCTTTGCTTTTCCTGCGACTCACGTGTACTTAACTATACATATTCTATATTTTCTATAACCGTTTCGATTGCTTATATATTCTATTTTGAATACGTTTAGCTGTTTTTGCTGTTTTCATTCAGGTCTATACTTTTCCCTCCCATTTGCCTCTTTCTCTCTTTCTCTTTCTCTTTGACGGTTATTTACCGTGTAGTATTGCTCTGTGTTGCTTGACTTTCGGCAGTTTTGGTTGCACCGCAACTTTACTGGCTGTCCTTATCGATCTAGGCCACTGCAAAAGAGCGACAGCAGCAGCAGCACTAACTGCTCGGATGAAGCGGTAGAGTTCCACTGTAAAGTCTGCAACGACAGTCCATCTCTGGCCATTGCGAGTGCCACCAAAGAGATAATGCTTAATCAGCACTCTATTTTTCTACCTTTCACTGTTTTCATTCATGCCAGCCAAGTGAGTGATCAATAATAGATGTACCTGTTAATGTTGCCCGCTTTGCCGATTAATTGTCGAATTAATGGGCCGCAATGCTGACTGTCGGTGGGCAGACTGCAATCTTCAGTCTCTCCAGCTCCCTCTTCCTCTGCAGCTGGCTCTGTTTCCCAGGCAGCGTATATAGTGGCCCAGTGGCGTCCTCTCCACCGCGGTCCTAGATTGGCCACCTTGGCCAGCCAGTGAATTGCCAGCAGCAATTAGTGTCTTTGCCGTATTCCTCGTACCGCCAATGCGCTGCCATCACAGTTCTTCTCCCCCTCCCCTCGGCACTGACCAGCCTGGTGCTGGCCAGTTTATGCTCATTAGTTTGGCCCTACTCCTCACCGGCCATGACCACCAAACTGGGCCAGCAGTAGTGCCTGCAGTGTTTCACGTTTCTGTTGCCTCAGTTACTGCTTTCTTCTTTTTTTTGGCCAGTTTGTCATTTTGTTTGCATTTTGTTTGTTTTGTTTTGTTTTGTCTTTTTCCTTTTCTTTTTCTTCTTCTTTTTCTTTCTTTTTCGTTGTTGTCAATCTGCAGCTTTCGCCACTGAGCCCACTTGGCACGATTGCATGTGTTGCATGCCAACTGGAGCGAGTGCACACACAGTTCAGTGGAGTTGCATTACCTTTATTGTCATTATCACTATATTTCCATTTGGCCATTTCTCCATTTCTATACCATTTCTATTTGACGTTGCCGAGTGCGCCGGTTCTCGCGGCAGCCTGAGTGATTTCTACTGCTCTCCCCTTGTGGCTCCCTTCTCCCTCGCTCCCCAACTCTCTCTCTCTCGCTTTCCACTCACTGGCCACACATGACGCCAAGAACCCATCTGGCTGCAAGTGGGCTCAGAGAACGGTTGTTTGCGTCCAATTGAAGTCAAGTCCAAAGCAATGCTAGTAGCCTTATATTATTATCATTACTCTTTTTATTGTTAACTCATGCTTTTGTATCGCTTGTCGCTTTTAATCGCTTCTTCATTCATTGACTCCTTTCTCTGCCCTTACTGATGAGATGCTCGATTTCTTTTATTTTGATGTCTCTATACTTTGCTGATTTCACTCTTTTACCTTCTCTCTCTCTTCGTCGGCTTATTACCAAAGAGCTAGGGGACCTACGCCCAGCCTCCATCCGACCAGCTAGTGACCGACACCTGCAATGCCTCATAGGGGCCACACTCTGTGGCCGTGACCAGTCCGTTCCGAAGGCAGGGCAGTGATTGCCCTCCTATGTACCTCTCTCTCTCTCTCTCTTTCTCTCCCTTTCCCTCTGTCGCCCAAATCGATAGCCCACCTGAAACCCCTTTTCTCTCTCTCGCTCATCCCTAGCCAACTTGATCTCTGCTTTCCTCGATGCCATAGCCGCAGCAAGCAGCCTTACCGGTCACCTGGCCGATGCCTGCTGTCCTTCCAATCAGGTAGAACAAACAACGAATTTTGCCCTCTTTATCGTCTAGTTATCCTCAGCTAGACACACACAGCATCGTGATGACACCGGCGGCCGACAGCCTGGGCCGCATCCCGTCCGAGCGACCCCTTTGCGGCTCGCCTCCCACTACTCCCTTCCTCCCATTCTCCCTTTCCCTCTCTTGCTCTCTCTCTCTACTTGTGTGATTGTTACAGTAGCTGCATAGTTGATGACCATCAGCCTATTCACTATGTCCCTCACAGCAGTAACATTTGTACTCTCTCTCTCTCTCTCTCACTCCCTGACCCACACACACACTACTACCACCACTACCATTCCGACAGCATTGACAGCAGGAAATGTATGTGAGACGGTAACCTATCCTCCACCAGTCAGTAGTGCCATCCGTCGCATCTGCCCAGTTATTCGCCGTTCTC